>Ga0207707_10000022_pt1 | contig 198808 bp, 175 predicted proteins | sample KBSC83BmetaG_FD_184336 | JGI IMG/M metagenome (GOLD analysis project Ga0207707, IMG submission 184336) | Corn rhizosphere microbial communities from Kellogg Biological Station, Michigan, USA - KBS C8-3B metaG (SPAdes) (version 2) | ecosystem: Host-associated > Plants > Roots > Rhizosphere ... | reverse complement strand
CTGACATCAGCCGGTGCCGCGGACTACCAGCCAACCGTTCCGACACTGCCCGTGACAAAGACTGCAAGGCTTCCACACCAAAGGGTTTCAGCAAATAGTCGTAAGCCCCAAAAGCGGTGGCATCCAGCGCGCCGGCCGCACTTCCGTGGCCGGTCATCAACACCACTTTGGTCTGCGGCAATTCTTCCTTGAATCGCTTTAGCACACTGAACCCGTCCGCTCCTCCCAGCATCACATCGCAAAACACCACCGACCAGTGCCGGTCGTGCATGATGTCCAGCGCACTCTCTGCTGATTCAGCTTCAAAAACATTCCAACCCTCATTGCGTAAAACGGTGCTCACAAATCGTCGGACCTGCGAGTCGTCATCGACTACCATAGTATTGAAGAACATAGATAATTCCTTTCTAAACCTCTTCCAAGCAAACGAGTGGTTGATTTTGCTCCAGCACATCGCGCACCTTGCGTGCAAATGCATCGGGAGTAAAAGGCTTCTGCAGGAACGGCATGTCGTGGTCAAGCACGCCGTGACGAACAATTGCATCGTCTGTGTATCCAGACATGTAAAGCACAGCCATTCGTGGTCGCCGCTGTGCGACTCTCTCTGCTAGTTCGCGACCACTCATCACCGGCATCACCACGTCAGTGATCATCAGATTTATTTCTTCGGGGTACTCTTCGCACACTCGACAGGCCTTTTCACCATCGCTAGCCGTCAATACCCGGTAACCATGCATCTCCAGGATCTCGCAGGCTAAATTGCGAACTATGTGTTCATCTTCAACGAGCAAAACAGTCTCCCAGCCTCCAAAGGTTTCTGAGATGGTTGGTTTTTGTTCGGTTTCGACGATGGTATTGATCGCCGGCAGATAAACCTTGAACGCGGTTCCTTTTCCTGGTTCGCTATAGACCCAGATACTGCCACCGCTTTGTTTGACGATTCCGTAGACCGTTGATAGCCCGAGGCCAGTTCCCTTACCGACCTCCTTGGTTGTGAAAAACGGTTCGAACACTCTTTTTTGAGTTTCGAGATCAATTCCAATCCCGGTATCGCTGACGGCCATGAGAATGTAGTGCCCTGACTGCACGGCGACGTGAGTCCGAGCGTACGCCTCATCCAAATAGACATGGTTGGTTTGGATCGTGAGTTTGCCTCCGCGCGGCATTGCATCGCGTGCGTTGACTGCGAGATTGACTAGCACCTGTTCGATCTGACCAGGATCAGCCTTTACCAAACACGGTGCGCTCTCAAGGATGGTGATGAAATCAATGTCCTCGCCGATAAGCCTGCGCAACATCTTGTCGACTTCGCCAACGATCGTATTAAGGTCGATCACTTTCGGCTGCAACATCTGTTTCCGGCTAAATGCCAACAGTTGGCGCGTCAATGAACCCGCTCGAGTACTTGCGCGCTTTATCTCTTCAAGATTTCGCCGCAACGGATCACTGTCGTTCAATCTTCGCATTCCCAAATCGCTATAACCGCCGATGGCCGTGAGAAGGTTGTTGAAATCGTGCGCCACACCGCCCGCAAGTTGACCAACGGCTTCCATCTTTTGGGATTGCCGCAACTGATCGGCCTGCAGCCTCTCACGATCCATCAACATCACGTTTTCAACTGCGTTCGCAGTCAGGCTCGCCGCCATAGTCATTGCGGTCTTATGCTCCTGCGAATAAGCGTCAGGTTGGTAGCTCTGGATCTCGATACAGCCCACGGTACGTCCCATAATCACCATTGGCGCACATAGAGCGGCTTGAGGAATCTTGTCGCCCGTACAATCTCCAATCGCCTGACTGTTTGCGAAAGTGACACAAGCGCCATATCTGTTCTCAATGACAATCTCGCCTGACCTTATCGCCCTACCTGCCATTCCCTTACCTACCGGAATCGCGAGGTCTTCGGCTTCAATTTCATTATCATCAACCCAGGCGTACACAGGTTTGCGCGTGCTCTGGTCGGCGTCGTAGAGACTGATGACCATGCCATCACAGGGAACAGACGCGATAGTGAAATCACGTACTGCACGGAGAGCACTCGTTAGATCGCGAGTATTTCCCAGACTCTGGCCCAATACGGTTATTCGTCTGACTAATCGCTCATACTCAGCGAGCGCACGGCAGTTAGCTTCATTAAGCTTCTGCGCTACCTGCTTTCGTTCTGTTATGTCGCGGACAACAACTTGAACAGCTGCTATTCCGCCAGCCCGGAAGGGCACTGACAAGACTTCACATTCAACCTTTGAACCATCCCACTTTCGTCCCCTCACCTCAACAGAGGGGACATTCTCTCCTTCTTGAAGCTTTGCAACTCGCTCCTCGAAATACGAATGCTGTGATTCGTCGATAAAACCGTAGATTGATTGTCCCACTATGCTTTCAGCATTGGGCGCACCCATCAAACGCAAACCAGCAGTGTTGACAAAACTGATGATCCCATTCCGATGCACCACAATTCCGTCGGGCGATAGTTCGACAAGTTGCTGATAACGCTCTTCACTCTCTCGGAGTGCTTCTTCAGATCGTTTACGCTCAGTGATATCTCGGCCAATTCCCTGGATGGCAACAGCCTTACCATTCACAAAGATCGTTCGCGAACTAACTTCCAGGGACACTCGCACACCTGACTTCGCAATAATGTCGAGTTCATACGTTGTGGCGGGATCAAGCGAAGTTTTTTGGGTGATCATTGATAGCGCGTGTGACACATGCTCGGGAGCGAGGACTTGCGACAGGTTCAGTTGCAACGCTTCTTCACATGAGTAGCCGGTGATAAGCTCTCCAGCTTTGTTTAATGCAGTGAAGTTCCCCTGCAGGTCATGCACGTAAACTATGTCGTTCGCGTTCTCGAACAACTCGCGATACCGTTGCTCGCTCTCGCGCAACGCTGACTCATAGGCTCGTCGCTGAGTTATATCTCGCGCGATACCCTGTACTGCCACGGGTCGTCCGGCGTTGTAGATCAGGTGAGTATTCACTTCCACCGGTACATGGCGCCCGGACTTTGTGATTAGCTCGATTTCGTAGGTCGTTTCCGATTGAGCGTCCAGCTTGCGCTCAAACATCTGCCGTGACATCTCGAGGAATTCTTCGGCCACAACATCTTTGGCGTTCAGTCGAAGAATTTCCTGTTGCGTGTAGCCTGTCAGTTCCTCAGCGGCCCGATTTGCCGAGGTGTAATTACCGTCAAGATCGTGCGTGTAGATGATGTCGTTCGCGTTTTCAACCAAACCCAGGTAGCGATTTTCCATGTCGAGTCTGTTGGCAGCGGCTCGACTGTCCTGAATCACACGGCAAATTGTCTGTTCTAAAACCCTGGAGTCTATGTCACTGCGGACCAGGCAATCTGCAGCGCCCGCATGAAAGGCTTCGAGCACCTCTGATGCATCAGCGGAAGTGACAACAATCATTGGGATTGTGCAACCGACTTGTCGGGCTTGAGCGAGGAACTCGGATGACCGTTTGCTCGCAGAATCGATAATGCACACATCGTGTGCATTTCCGAAGAATTTGTTCACCGCCGAGGGAAGAGAGGTTACGCAACTGAGAGAAAATTCTTTCAGGTCGGAGTAAGTGAGGAGTTCGTGTATTCGGCTCACACTACAGCTATCATCATCAACCAACAGGATAGTGACACCGCAAACGGAATAATCTTTTTGATGAACAGGGGGAATCATTGAGGAGGTAACTTAATTTTTGAATGCGCTATGATCTATGCACAAATGCGTGACGTTTGTTGTTCATCCGGCCCTCGCAATCTGCTGATTAAATCTTGCAGCCTTACCAACACTTCTTCGTCAAGCTCGGCAAATTGAAACCCAAAACCTATACGTGGAAATGCATACGCGACCTGGCCGGGGAAATTGAGCCATTCGCCGCCTGGCCACTTGATCCACAATTGAAGAAAGCTGTCCTGTGATACATCGATAATCGAGTCAACATAGCAACCACTAATGGATATATCGGTGACTCTCGCATTTTCATTACCACCCGGGCCGTCACAGGACGCAGCGAGGCAAATGTCATATCGTCTTTTGTTTCTTCGCTCGGGTGTCATATCGCTGAATCAAAAACCAGGGCTGGCTCTCGAAAAGGAATTAACGGACAGGCGAGGCAATTTGCCCTGGCAAAACTCCACAAACGTGTCAGTCAAACGCCGTCGAGAGGCGTTCTGGGACAATCTTCTGCACTGTTCATGCCAGTCATTTCAAGATGCTATGATTGGAAATCATGAGCGCCGGTGCTTAAGCAAATGCAAACAACTCTCTCCGAAACGAAAACCGAGATCTCGACAGTCACTGAAATACGATCGCACTTCCCTGCTCTCGAGCGGATACACAATGGTTTCCCGGTGGCATACTTCGACGGCCCCGGTGGTACTCAGGTGCCCCGTTATGTGGTCGAGCAGATGAGCGACTATCTCTATCACCACAATGCGAACACCCATTGGGAATATCCGACGAGCGCCGAAACAGATGCGGCCCTGGAAAATGCGCGCGTTGTGCTCGCTGATTTTCTGAACGCGTCGTCAAGCGAAATTGCGTTCGGGTCAAACATGACGACACTGACTCTGCATCTGTCGCGCGCGTTGAGTCTTCAGTTCTCAGCGGGTGATGAGATTGTCGTCACCGAACTAGACCACCACGCCAACATTGACCCGTGGCGACGCCTTACCAGGGAACGGGGTGTTATAGTGCGGACCGTCAGACTCGATCCAACTACGGGCCAAATCAACTGGGACGATTTGGACAGGCTTGTTGGTTCAAAAACCAGGGTTGTGGCGATCGGTGCCGCCTCGAATTCGTTAGGCACCATTAACGACATCCATAACGCCATTGCTCTCGCTCATAGTGCCGGAGCACTGGCCTTCATCGACGCAGTACACTACGGCTCACATGCGTCGATTGACGTTCGAGAACTTGATTGTGACTTTCTGGCGATGTCGGCCTACAAGTTTTACGGACCACACATCGGAGTGCTGTATGCGAAGAAAGAGCTATATGAAGAGATCGACTTCCCAAGTCTCGTTCCAGCGCCAGACTACGCCCCAGAGAATGCCGAGACAGGAACTCAAAATCAGGAAGGCATGGTGGGCGCCGGAGCGGCGGTGGACTATCTCGCTTCATTGAGTACGCTGCCAACTCGCCGCGAACGCCTATCGGCGTTCTTCAGCGAAACGCACAGACGTAATGCAAGTTTGTTTGAGCGTCTGTGGAACGGACTCAGTTCTATTAATCGAGTGACGCTTTATGGTCCTCCACCAGACCAGCCTCGAACTCCGACAGTGTCTTTCACGATTGCCGGGTGTCCATCCAACGAAGCTGCTCGACGACTTGCTGAAAAGGGATTGTTTCTGTCGCACGGTGATTTTTATGCAGCCACCGTTGTAGAACGTTTAGGTCTCGCGGAAGATGGACTGTTACGGGCGGGTTGCGCTTGTTACACGACTGAAGAAGAGATCGAACGGTTGATCGAAGGCGTGAGAGAGTTGATATAGATCTCGGATGTCGATCTGCAATCTGGGATCTGAGATCTGAGATCTATGATCATTGACCGCAAGCCCTGACAAAATCAGCCAACAATCCATACGCAGTACTCTGCAGATTCGGGCGATGCGAAATCACTGTGAGCCCTGGAATCACGTCGAGTTCAAAGTGAACTCCAAGCGAAGTTCCTCTAATACTTCCCAGGGGTTCCGAGATTGAAACCTGTTCAGGCCGAACAAAAGCGCTTATCGATCGATCCTCGTTAACCTTTGCACGCGCCATGAGTTTGTATGGCTTGCCTTCCGAACGGGCCGCTTGTAATGCCTCGGGGGTCAAGCCTCGTATATTTTCGCGGCGCACATCAGTTGGTCGCAGTCGAGTTTTCAAAATAACATTGGCTATGGCGCAGACTTTCATGATCGAATCCCAGCCTTCGATATCGTTTGTTGGGTCCGTTTCGGCCACGCCTAATTCCTGCGCGGTCTTTACGCCCTCCTCAAAACTGCGCCCCGCTTCCATCGTTTCAAGTATCACGTTTGTGGTTGAGTTGAAGATCCCATTGAAGCCACGCACCTTCGTAACTGGCAGGGTCTCGCGAAAGAGCGAAAACACCGGCGCGCTGTCCAGAACTGTAGACTCAAAAAGAAACCGCTTCCCTTTACTTTGTGCCAGATGATGGAGTTCGTTGTAGGCGTAAACAATCGGAGCTTTGTTTGCAGTGATGGCGTGAGCCTTTGCTTCAAGTGCCGCTTTTAAATAGTCAATAGCTGGTTGACCGGTTTCGGGATTCAGCGAGGTTGTTTCAAAAACAACATCAGGCGCCGACACTCGCAACCAATCGTCGAGATTCTTTTGAACTTGATGGCTTTCATCATTACCAGCAAGTATCGCGCTAACGTCAAATCCGTTCGGTTGGGAGCGCCAACCCAGGCGTCGTGTTGCTACTCCTGTTATTTTCCAATCGATATTGTGTTTCTCGCGGAGCTCTGCTGATTTGGCAACAAGCAAACGTGCCAATGCTCGCCCGACATTACCGAAACCTAAAAAACAGAGTCTGTATTCTTCCATTCCGTGCCTTTCCGTTATTATGTCCCCACATGGACGCCAATCTTGTTCATCCTGTAATCCTGTTAGACAGATGAAACAATATCACGAACTGCTGCAATCGATTTTGCAGAATGGGACAGAGCACGAAGATCGGACTGGTGTGGGAACGATTTCCCATTTTGGTTATCAAACGCGATTCGATCTGCGCAAAGGATTTCCAATCGTTACTACGAAGAAGGTCCCCTTTCGTTGGGTCGCCGAAGAACTGTTCTGGTTTCTATCGGGAGATACCGATGAGCGAAATTTGCGCGCGCGTGGAGTGGACATCTGGGCCGAGTGGGCTGATGAAGATCACACCGCGAAGTTTGGTAGAGATGCCGGAGATCTTGGGCCAGTTTACGGCTATCTCTGGCGCTCGTTTGGTGGTCATTACCCTTCAAGAGACGGCATCGATCAAGTCGCCAGACTTGTTGAACAGATACACACCAATCCTGATTCCAGACGTCTGATTGTGACAGGTTGGGATCCACGTCAGGCTGATAACGTCGACCTGCCTCCCTGTCACACGTTGTTCCAATTCAAAGTCGAGAATCGGATGACTCTTCACTGCCAACTCTATCAAAGATCGGCTGACGCCTTTCTTGGAGTCCCATTCAATATCAGCTCGTATGCGCTCTTGACTCATCTCGTCGCGCACGTCAGTGGATTACTCGTCGGTGATTTCGTTTATACCCTGGGCGATTATCATATCTACCGAAATCATCTCGAGCAGGTGAATGCGTTGTTATCACGACAGCCTTTTCCGCTGCCGACTCTGGAGATAAATGATCCCGAGCAACAGTTGCGAGGACTTGAAGGGTTGTTGAACGTAAAGTACGAGGACTTGAATCTGGTGGGATACAAGTCGCACGGGAAGATAGCCGCGCCGGTGGCGGTTTAGACCTGGACTTTGGCCTTGCGGCTTTGATCTTTGGTCGATAACCGATCGGCGCGTGTTCGATTCGAACCAAAGATCAAAAACTCAAGGCCAAAGACCCAGAGCCAAAGACCAATGATTATAGGCATCGCTGCAGTCAGCAAGAACAACGCAATCGGCAAGGGAGGTAAACTTCCCTGGCATTACTCTGCCGACATGAAATTCTTTCGTGAGACAACGACCGGTCATGCAGTGGTGATGGGACGAAAGACGTGGTTGACGTTAGGCAAGCCACTTAAGAACCGTCTCAACATCGTCCTTACTCGCGACTCGTCTATTGAACCTCAAGAGTCGCTGCTTGTTCTCAATGATGTCGACTCAGTTTTATCGTTCAGCAAGAGTCTGACAACCGATCTGTTTGTGATTGGCGGCGCGCAAGTTTATCGAGAGTTTCTGCCGTTCCTCGAACGATGGTTAATAACTGAGGTGCCTTTGAAAGTGAGGGGTGCGGATGCATTTATGCCGGAAGGATACCTAGACGGGTTCGAAGCTAGCTCAACCAAGAAACTGGATGATGAGCTAAAGGTAGTGACGTACGACCGGCAATAAATCAACTCAGCAGTTCAATTCTCATCAGCCCAAAAGTTTCTAAAGAGACTACACGCATCCTAAGAATGAACAAGTAAGGAAGGGCGTTTACCCCCGCTGTGACCCGAACTAAGTTGTAGGATTCAAGCGGGGGTAAACCGCCCTTCCTTACTTGTTCTTCTTGCAGAGGTATCCTAAAGTGATGTGGACAGCCAAAAATCAGTAGACCTAAAACAACTCCTGCAACGCCTCATCAATCGATCTCACACCAATGACGCGCAGGCCTAAAAGTCGTTCAAGGCCATTCACATTTGAAGCCGGCATCACAAGTTTCTTGAATCCGAGTGCCTGTGCCTCGCGCGCGCGAACTGCAGCCTGCATCGCCCCGCGCACCTCGCCGGTCAAACCAACCTCTCCAAACACTGCCGTCTGCGGATCAATCATTACGTTTTTAAAGCTTGAGGCAATCGCTGTAACTAATCCAAGGTCAGCGGCTGGTTCATCCACTTCCAACCCTCCTGCAACGTTTACGAAAACATCGTCACCGGCCAGCTGCATGCCCGCACGCTTCTCGAGCATTGCGATCAACAGCGCTACTCGACTCTGATCCACACCTTGAGTCATACGCCGGCCAGTACCGTATTTTGTTCCTGACACGAGAGCCTGGATCTCAACCAGCATCGGCCGCGTTCCTTCCATGCAAACAGTGACAATTGATCCTGCTACGTTCTGAGGACGCTCTTGCAGAAACATCTGCGATGGATTCGCAACCGGCACCAGGCCTGATCCAGTCATTTCAAAAACACCGACCTCGTTTGCTGCGCCAAACCTGTTTTTCGTCGCTCGAACAATCCGATGGTTGTGATGCCTCTCGCCTTCGAAATACAGCACCGTGTCTACTATGTGTTCGAGTGCTTTGGGACCTGCAAGTGAACCTTCTTTGGTGATATGACCGATAAGGAACACTGGCACTCCGCGGTTTTTCGCGAGCATCAAAAACTGCTGCGCCACTTCTCTGACTTGTGAAACAGAGCCTGGAGCCGATTCAAGCAAACTCGAAAACACTGTCTGAATGGAATCGACGATGACCGCCCCGGGTTTTAGCCGATCAATTTCGCTGGCGATGTTTTCAAGGTTGGTCTCAGGGAGTAAATAAACATTTGTGGCTTCAACACGGAGTCGTTCACCGCGCAATTTGATTTGGCGTTCTGACTCTTCACCGGAGACGTAAAGAACAGTTGTGCCGGAGTGGCTCAGTCGATCCGCCACCTGAAGTAAAAGCGTGCTCTTCCCGATTCCAGGATCGCCACCGATGAGGACGAGCGTGCCGGGAACGATACCTCCACCCAGGACCCGATCAAACTCATCAAGCCCGGAAGGAACCCGAACATCATCCTGTGGTTCAATTTCGGTGAATTGGACTGCCGACACCTGGCGAAGATTGAAGTTGCTTCGTGCACTTCCTTTTTTTACTGGTTGTGCACGTTCTTCAACAAGTGAATTCCACTCGCCACACTCAGGACACTTGCCCAACCACTTGCGCGATTGGTGACCACAGCTCTGGCAAACAAAGATGGTTTCGGTTTTTTTCATGTCCGATAAACTTCAGTTTGTCGTGCGTGAGGGTCGAGGCCCCAGCTCAACAGACGGTCTTGTTGGTTACTCACGACAAACTCAAGGAAACTCTGATTAAGTACGACAGGCTGTTAGCCTGTCGGCGATCTTGGGCCACAATTGTGAGGCAACCACGACAGGCTAACAGCCTATCGTACTTAATCAGACCTTCCTAAAGTTTATCGGACATTAAATCAACTCTTCGACGTTCTCAGTAGGACGACCCAGCACCGCGCGATCTCCGCGTTCGACGATCGGCCTCTGCATTAGATCGGGATGCTCGACCATAAGCGCAATCAACTGCGCATCCGTGTAATCTTTGGAAGCGATTTTCAGTTCGCGATAAATCGGCTCGCTCTTGCGCAAGAGATCACGAGGACCGATCTTCATCTTTGCTATCAGCTCGGTAAGTTTCTTCTTTGTCAGAGGCGCGATGTAGTAGTTGACTTTAGAGAAGTCCACGCCTCGTTCGCGCAAAAACTTGTCCATCTCGCGACACTTGGTACAGGTTGGTTTTTCGTAGACTGTGATTTGATCAGACATAATCCTGGTTGGTTCAAATAGGTTCTATAAGTCCTGTAGGTCCCATACGCCTATTCTACGGGAATATCCCTCTCACACTCGTTGCCTCAACCACTCTTCCCACCGCCAGTATGTACGCGCCGGTGCGCATGTCCGTGTTGTATCGTTGCATGGTGCTATGCACTGAGTTGAACGCTGTGCGAATCGTTTGTTCGAGTGTTTCGTTAATCTGACTCTCCGACCAGAAGAACGAATACTGATCCTGAACCCACTCATAGTAACTGACCGTCACACCGCCGGCGTTTGCCAGAATATCCGGCACAAGAAATACACCTTCATCGGCAAGTACGCGATCGGCCCCCGGAGTTGTTGGTCCATTAGCAAGCTCCGCTATTATCTTCGCTTTTACGTCGCCAACATTCTTTAACGTGATTGCATTCTCGAGTGCAGAGGGCAACAGAATATCGCAGTCGACGGTCACAATATCCTCGGGGGCGATCTCTTTTGTGCCTGGCAGTCCAGCCAGCGACTTGGTCGCTGATTTATGCGCCAGCGCCGCCGCAATATCAATTCCACTTTCGCTGTATACCCCCGCCTTTGAATCGCAAGCAGCAACAACTTTCGCTCCATCTTCTGCGACCAACCGTGCAATGTTTGCACCTGCATTTCCAAAGCCATGCACAGCAACGCGGGCACCCTTCATCTCCACGCCGTTCACACGACAAGCCTCGCGCAGAGCGTAAAGACAGCCGCGTGCCGTAGCCTCGGCACGTCCTTGCGAACCTCCAAGCGCGATCGGTTTACCAGTGACAACTCCTAACTCGGTATGACCACGAACCATGGAAATCGTATCCATGATCCACGCCATTGTTTGTTCGTCTGTGTAGACATCGGGTGCAGGTATGTCGCGATCCGGCCCAATGATCGGCGCGATCTCAAACGCATAACGGCGCGTGAGTCTTTCCAATTCACTCTTGGACAGACTCTTCGGATCACAAATAACCCCACCTTTGCCGCCGCCATAGGGAATACCCACTGTCGCGCACTTCCACGTCATCCACGATGCGAGGGCTTTCACTTCATCGAGCGTCACGTTCGGGTGATAACGGATACCGCCTTTTGCCGGACCACGAGCGATGTTGTGTTGCACGCGATAGCCTTCGAACACCTGCACATCGCCGCCATCCATCTTCACTGGTATCGAAACAATCAGCTGTCGCTTGGCATTCTCCAAAACGTGGCGCATCGAGGGATCGAGATCGAGATAGTCAGCCGCACGGTTGAACTGTTGTTTGGCGATTGCGTAAGGATTGAGCTCTTCCTGAAAGGCCTGTTTAGTTGCCACTTGGTTTTACTCCTGAGACGGGTTCGGAGAGCGGGCGTAATCCTAACACTTGTTCTTTGTACTTTGTACTTGGAGCTTTGTGCGTGGTGCCCGGTACTTTGTTCGTCCTCTTTTCAAAAGTGCCGCGCGAGGCGACAGATTCGAGTAGCGACAAAAAACCAAAGTACAAACGATCTCTGATCTGCCTTGTATTTTGGTCTATGTGCTTCGAAGATCTCTTCACTCCGAAGGAGTGCAATACTTATAGCTTCCCGACCAGAGAACCAGGCACTCCTTAAAGGAGTGCAGACCCTAGAACTCCTGTGCGAACTATAAACATCGCACTCCGCCGGAGTGTAAAACCATAGCAATGGAACCTCTCAGCGAACCTGGTGTCTAACTCCTCAACTGAATCCGCGACCTTGCATGGCACCGGCGAATTGCGGACTCGAAAACGAGGGGACAGTGTTGTTGCCACTGCTCACATGTTTCCCGAGTCTCGCCGTTAACAACCATCGACCGGAGGACATGCATGTTTACCAACCTGATTGAATCGAGCTCGCACGCGAAAGAGTTCAAGCGACGTGGATCTTTTCTGCTCTTTACGACGGCGACTTATGTCGTGCTTTTTGTGATAACTGGAGTCGTGAGTATTTACGCGTTTGATGCGAGGCTTGAAGAGCAGAATCTTGAGATCGTCACCCTAATATCGCCACAGGATATCGCGCCGGAAAAACCTGAAATCACTCGATCAGTCCGTGACAACCCTAATGATCGAACCGCCCACAACAACAACACTTTCGACGTGAGACGCAATCCAACTGCGGCAGTCGATCAAATCACCCTTACACCCGAAAAAGTATCTACCGCGGCGAATCCGGATCTGCCAGTACGCGGGAATGTTCCGTTTAAAATTGGGTCCGCTGATTCGAATGCGACTTTACCCGGCGGAAATAAAGGTGTCGTGGGCACTGGCACAGACGGTGTTCGGGTGAATATTCCGGATGAGCTGCCACCAAACCCGACACCAACGCCGGTGCAACCAAAGATTTTGAAAGTCACCGAATTAATAAACAGCAGAGCGCTGGTCCTTCCTAAACCACCGTACCCGCCATTGGCGAAGCAAATCAGACTACAAGGCACTGTTGTAATTCAGGTGTTGATTGACGAGAGCGGCAAGGTGTTATCAGCGAAACCTGTATCTGGTCACCCGATGCTGATTCCCGAAGCACAAAAAGCCGCAATGCAGGCTCGATTCTCACCAACGACGCTCAACCGCGTGCCCGTAAAAGTATCGGGCATGATCAGTTACAACTTTCAAATGCCGCAATGATGTTTGAATGTTCGATATGCTTCAGCTTGTCGTGTGAGGCCCAACTATAAAGCTCGATCTCAAGAACCAACTAACACCCAGCTTCCCACCCCAGCAGAGGTACGCAGCACGCTGCAGCGTACCTCTCCCTCCCTTTGAGGAGATAAAGCACATTGGTTGTTTTCCATTTTCCATTTCTCAGTTTCCATTTTGTCGGTGAAGTGCATAGGTCCTATCACCTGCCAACAAGAAAATGAAAATGACCAATAATCCTGTCTAACAATCGAATCACGCTCGATCCCTGATTATCCCGCTTCCTCCCCCGGTCATAACATCCTTCCCGTGCTGGTTGGTGCATTTCCATTCCGTCACGATGTTGAGGAAACCATCACCCTGTTCAGCAGACGTCAACGTAACGACACATTCGATTGTGTCGCCGGCAAAGACGGGACGGTGAAATCGGAAAGTCAGTTCGCGCGCGATGAGATTGAGATCCCCACCGATCTTCGTTGGTAGCGTGGCTGTTAATAGACCGTGGGCCATCAGTCGACCTTGCTCGTTTGGAACCAGATGATGTTCACCTTGATCACCAGAGAGTTTCGCGAACAAAGCAATGTCCTCTGCTGTAAAGGTGCGAGTCCAGGAGAGTGTGTCACCGGGTTTCATGGTGGTTTGAATATAGGACCTATTTGACCTATAGGACCCATTCAAGCATCACTCCTTCAACGTCATTTTCACCACTTTCGTCCGATCAACCACAAACAGCTCGCCCTTATCGTTAAAGATCATTCCCGAAGCATGACCGTTGTCAGGTTTGAATGTGGCCAGATAACGACCATCACTGTCAAACATCTGAATACCGTTCATATCGGCCACGAAAACTCGACCTTTGCCGTCGACAGCAATCGCAACCGGCGCTTGCAGCTGGCCGGCCTTGTCGCCCGCACTTCCAAACTTGTTAATGTACTTCCCGTCCCGACCAAATTTAAAAACGCTATTATTAAACCTGCCGAGCGCGTAGATGTTCCCTGCTCCATCCTCTGCGATTCGCGTGTCCAACTCTGAATGGTCCGTGATCGAACTGATCGCTGCTTTGATCGTTCGAACTGCATGGCCGCTGGCGTCGAACCTTACAATGTCATCGCGGTTCTTGTACCAGGCTGCGGTCAAGCCCCCGTCGGGTGTGGCAACGACATCGTCGAATCCCCAGCCCTCACCATACGAGAGTTCACCCAATGGTGTGCCGCTGAGTCCTTCAAACTTCTCGATGTATCCACTCTGCACGACGTAGACGTTACCTTTTCGATCCGCAGCCAGACTGCGTAAAGGCATCCTGGCATCTACAATCCACTGAGTTACGAATTTGCCATTCGAATCAAACACCTGAATTCGACCGCCCGAGTACTCGCCCACATAAATATTTCCGGCACCATCGACAGCGATAGAGCGTGCATCAGTAAACATCCCTGGTCCAATGCCCTCACTGCCAAACTTTAATGTGACGGTGGCCATTGACGATTCCGGCCGCGTGCCGCCGCCTGGCACCGTTGCAACTGACAGTGGCTTTCGGGGTTTCGCGAGGAACAACGGCGTTATCCCGGCAACTATGGCTACGATTCCTGCGCCCACCGCAAGAATTGGAATAAGAAAGATCAAGAGAACCCACTTTGGAAACCTGGCGCCTCGTGGCACCGGATCGATCTTAAGTTGAATGATTTGAGCAGGACGCCCCATTGTCGGTTCAGCCAGGACGCTATTGCAGTAGTTACAAGTTACACGATCAGGTTGTCCCAAAGCGTTATGGCTGAATTCAACTGGAGCTCCGCACTTAGGACAATCGAAGGTTCTTGGCACGTTCTGTTTGACTCCTTAGAACTTTGAATAGAATTCTTTTGAGGTAAAACGCCGGAATCCAGTCTTCGTCAATTTGGCGAGCTGCTTGAACAGTTTCTCATCAGGAGCGGAAAAGTTGAAGCATGATTTTCCCTGCATACGCTTCTTCAACTCTGGTGAAATAGCATCGCGGACCTCTTCGCAAGCATAGACTGGCATGAGGTGGTAACTCACATAGTTTTTTCCAATCTTGACGCCGCCAAAGTACATGCGGTGCTTGTTCTTCATAACGAATGGAGTTTCAAGCGCGTAGTGGTCGGTGGTGTCAGCGACGACGATTAGTTTTGATTGATAAGGTTGTAGAACCTCTTTTAGCTTCTCGAACGTAGCTTGAAGGTCGCTGTCTTTCGTCATGTTGGTTTCTCTTTTCTGCAGAGGCGGTCAGTATTGCGCGGTCGCGGGAAATGCCAAATGAGAAATGGAAAATGACCAATGATCTGGTCCCAGCACCATCGGGCCTCATTATCTTCCCAGCCTGATTTGACTCCATCGTAGGATTGTCTCCTGATCATTTTGCCTTTATCCTAAGCGGACATTCCTACCTGCGAGGGCATCATGAATCTATTTCGTTCAGCTACCGCAATCTCCATACTTCTATTTGTTATAACCGCGAACGCGCAATCGCCCAAGGTTAACGATTCACTCATCGTCACAACCGATTGGCTTGCCAGGCACCTCAATGATGACTCACTGGTGCTATTACAAATCGGCGAAAAAGTCGAATACACCGCGTCTCACATTCCACGCGCGCAGTTCATCCAAATCGCTGACATCTCTACTCCACGTGGACAAGGTTTGACGCTCGAACTTCCAGCCGTCGATCAACTTAAGAATGCTTTCGAGAAGCTGGGCGTTTCGGACAATTCGCGCATCGTGCTCTACTTCGGGAAAGATTGGATCACTCCTACCGCTCGGGTGTTTATGACTCTCGACTATCTCGGGTTTGGCAATCAAACATCAATCCTTGACGGCGGACTTCCTGCCTGGCGCGCTGAGGGAAAACCAGTCACGTCAGATGTTGTCGAGCCGAAAAAAGGCACACTCACGCCACACGCAAATCCTAAGCTGATCGTCGATGCTGCCTGGGTGAAAGAAAACCTGAGTAATCCAAAGGTGAGAATACTCGACGCGCGGGCCCCGCAATTTTATTCAGGCGCCGAACAAGGCCGCATGCCTCGTGGAGGTCACATTCCAAACGCGCGGAGTATTCCCTTTTCCAGTTTAGTTGAAGATCCAACCAACAAGTTCAAGACTGCCGCTGCACTAAAACAGCTATTCGATGCAGCTGACGTAAAGCCAACTTCGAGTGTCGCCACCTATTGTCACATCGGCCAACAGGCAAGTCTGTTGTATTTCGTGGCGCGATACTTAGGTTATGACGCCCATGTTTATGATGGATCGTTTGAAGACTGGAGCAATCGCCCGGACCTGCCCGTGGAAAAATCTAAACTCTAGTCATTCTGCCATTTCACAACCGCCCGACCCACTGCACAATTGCATCCATCGCCGCGGAGTAAACTTCCTCCTGGGATCGCCCAAACTTCTTTGGCGCTTTGAATGAGTGATCGCCACCTTCGATCACATACATCTCGGCCGGCAGCTTGAGTTTCTTGATGATAGGCGCAATCTCATCAGTGGAACCCAATGAGTCTCGTGTTCCCTGTACGAAAAGCATTGGCATCTTGATCTGTGGCAGATGCTCAGTTCGTAACTTGGCGGGATTTCCTGGCGGATGTAGCGGGTAACCTAGAAAAACGAGGCCGTTGATCTCTTTGGCTAATGGATCACTTTGTTCGCATGCTGCCGCGGCAACCTGTGAAGCAATTCTGCCGCCCATAGATTTCCCGCCAATCACCAGTCTATTTTGCTCAATCTTCTTCTGACTCAATGCTGCTTCGATAACTGCTCGAAAGCACGACTCTAACTTTGCCTTTGGATCAGGTGCGCCTCGTCTCTGTTCTGTGTAGACGAAGTTGAAGGTCATCACATCCAGGCCACGTTCCGACAAACCGCTGGAAAACAGTTTCATGAAACTACTCGACTGATCGGCGCCTGCGCCGTGTCCGAGAATAATCGTCACACCTAACCGATTCTTTTTGCCTGACATATAGAGCAGCGCCGTAACGCTGTCCTGAGCGTTAGCTTTGACGGTTAGCTTGATAGGTTCGCTCGACATGCTTGCTCCTGAGTTATCGGTCAAATGAGTCCAACAGGTCCTCTACTCACACATAGATTCGAGGCACTCTTGCTCCAATCCCACAGGTCACTTCATACGACAAAGTGCCCGCAATTCGCGCCAGATCTTCGGCAGTAACAGCTGCTTCGGAATCTTTTCTCTGCACGCCGAGCAAAGTTACATGATCGTTCAAAGCGACGTCAGGAATGTTTGTCACGTCAACGAGTGTGAGGTCCATTGATACACGTCCGATAACCGGAGCGTAGGCCCCTCGCACGATCACGTTTGACCGGTTCGAAAGACCACGCATGTAACCATCGTGATAACCAAGAGGAATCGTTGCGATCAAGGTGTTTCGCGATGCTTCAAATGTACAACCGTAGCCGATTGTCTCGCCCGAAGGAACCCACTTCAATAAACTGATTCGCGAGTGAACTGACATGACTGGTACCAGTCCTGAGTTTGAAACTGAAACCGGCAACACGTCGCGCCACAATCCATACAACACACCCCCCGGTCGAACCATATTTCCCCATGCTTCGCGATGGCCATAAATCGCGGCAGAGTTCGCCAGATGCAGATGTGTGGGCCGGTAACCGCGCTCGCAGAACAATGCGGCTGCTTCATCAAAACGCCGTATTTGATCCCGGGTTAATGGACGGCACATGTCGTCGTCAGCAGCAGCGAAGTGTGTCATCAACCCGTCAATTCTCACGTTTTCAAATTCTTTCAACGCCATGACAAATTCACTCAGCTGATCGAAACGTATCCCCAGCCGGCCCATTCCGGTGTCGATCTTGACGTGAACGTCAACCGTGACTCCGGCATCACGAGCAGCTTGATTCATCGCTGCCATCATATCAAGACGATAGACCACCGGTGTGATCCGTTGCTGGATACAAGCAGCTGCTTGTCCCTGCCAGAATCCTCCGAGCGACAGTATCGGTTGCCCAATGCCAGCGGCTCGCAACTCAATTGCTTCCTCCGGTAAAGCCACACCAAACCACTCAGCGCCCTCTTTGACCAACCGGCGAGCACATTGAACGGCTCCATGCCCATAAGCATTCGCTTTTACCACAGCCATGACTTTCACGTCGGGACCCACGCGTTCCTTCACCGTGTGAAAGTTTGCGGCCAGATTATTTAGATCAATGTCGGCCCAGGTTGGACGTTGCGCGTTGAGTTGGTGCCTCTCAATCAATGATGACATTTATAAAAATTTATCTCCGGGCGTTTAGTTTGGGGTAGGATACACGATCTCAGATGTCAGATCGCAGATCGCAAATCTGTTGGTTCCCGGAATCGATCGAATCTGAGATCTGAAATCTGAGATCTAGATCATATGCTTGAAGAATCGGCCAAAGCACCTCTCACGGCCTGGGAAAACTTTTACGTGATCGTCGGGTCAGCTGGAGCGGCGCTAACAGGTTTGCAGTTTGTGGTAATCGCACTGATTGCGGAAGTGCGGCCACGCAGCTCGATGCGAGAGATTGCAGCGTTCGGCACGCCGACCATCGTTCACTTCTGCGCGGTGTTGTTGATTTCCGCAATACTCAGTGCGCCATGGCAGGGACTCTCCAGCGTTCAATTAATTCTGGTTGCTTGTGCGCTAGTCGGATTGACCTATGCACTGATCATCATCAGGCGAGCTCGCCGTCAAACGAATTACAAGCCAGTTTGGGAAGACTGGTTGTGGTATTCGATACTGCCCCTTCTGGCCTACATACTACTCCTGCTGGCAGGCATGTTGGTCCGGGGATATCCGCAAAAGGCCTTGTTCATCGTGGCTGCAGTCGCACTCCTCTTGTTGTTTATCGGCATTCATAACGCGTGGGACAGCGTTACTTACATCGCAATAAATCATGCCAATAAGAAACCAGAGACAAAGTAATCAATAACATCATTCGTTTATGACGACGATGACCACTCGTCTGACCGTGACACTGCTCGCACTGTGTTTGTGCGGGCGGCTAATGGCATCGCCGTGTTTCAAGACCATCGAACAAAAAGATCTCTGGGTTCGGCGTAATGTTGATCGATTGATTACGAAAGCGCGCGCCGCATATGAAGATGCAATTGCTGAACGTGCTTACGTACGGGCGCTCAGCGAGATCAGCAATACTCTTAAACAGTGCCGCCTTACCGAAGACGCCCACTTCATAAGCCGTTATTCGGACTTCGCGGAATGGATACGGGTACTATCGCTCGACCAACAAAGCGATCACGAACTCGGTTTTGAAATTACGGATAAAAATTACTTCGAACGCACACGGACTTTCGTAACCATTCCTGAATTTCTGTTAACAGCCGAGTTTCTGCAATCCGTTAAATACTTTCAAACACTTGGCAAAGCAAAGACCCAGCTTCGGGCCATCAATGCGACCAGACCAAAAGACCAACAGCTGCTCTTCTTCAGTTATGAATCACGACACTTAGGCACACCTGATCGCGACAACAGCTACCGCCGCCTTTTGATCGTGGTTCCTGGCGATCCTCAACAGAACATTCCAGAGAAGTGGGTCCAATTTGGTATTGCTGATCCCGGCATGAGGACACCGATTCGCAATGTGTCCGTTGTGGCTGTTGTCTCAGGTCCAGATAAAACCAAAAACACTTACTTCAAAGACTACTTTCGAACCTATCGTCGTGACGGATCGATTTCTGTTAAAGGACGCTGGGAGCTTGGTTATGGTGATGACAACTGCGTGAAGTGTCATAAGAGTGGTGTGCTGCCAATTTTTCCGGTTGACGGTAGTGTTGCCGCCGCGGAGAAGAGTGTCGTTGAGGCAGTGAACCGGCGCTTCCTGACTTATGGAGCTCCACGATTTGGTGATTATCTGGATACAGCAAAGTTTGGCCCCGGTCTGGGTTCGAAACGACCGCCCATGAATTCGAGCGGATGTTCGGAGTGCCATCAGCCGAATGGCCTGGGATCACTAAACTGGCCGATGGATTCAGTGTTGATTAGTTCGTTCGTTGATGGTGGACGAATGCCATTAGGATCGAATCTAAAAGAATGGGAGCGCAATGAGCTCTATCAGAAATTGATCGATGACTATTTTTCAGTTGACGAGATACACCCTGGAATCCTGAAAGCCTGGTTGCTCGGAAGAAGCGACGATTTCTATCAACTTAAGTCTGGACTGGCGAAAGCGCACTCAAGATAGATCGTGGTCGGCCATTCCTGTGCAGTCTTGCCGCACTCGCCTCTGAAGTCTCAAGGTGCTTTTACGCGACCCTCACCACAGAGACTCAGAGAACGCAGACGTTGCACAGAGAAGAAATTCGATTTAGGCCGCTACCCAGCATAAAGAACAAAACACAAAATTCCGTTTTTTAGGTAGACTTGTTTTACTCGATCTTCGAATACCCAGGGCGAAAGGGCTCCGACTCAATGCAATCACCGAAATCTGCGCTGGCTCTTGCGACTATTCTGGCAATATCAGCCGTGCTCGGCTGCAAGCTAGGTAATAAGTCGTCATCAACAAATTCAGCAAATTCCGCAAATTCCAACAGCGACACAGCAACGGCCGAAACGGGAGTTGAGAAAGTCAAACCCGCACCAGGTACCGGAAATGTACAAGGCAAGGTTTTCTATAACAGCAAACCTGTCGAAAACATCGAAGTAAAGTTATGCGAATCGTTCAATCGTTTTCTTGGAGGCTGCAGTGGTAAGACGTATACGGCGAAAACCGACAAGGACGGCGACTATGTCATCACCAATGTGCCGCCGGCGTCATACGAGGCCTTGCTGGCAAAGGTCTTTGATACTGACTCTTCGATCTTCGCAACGACAGGCATAGCTGGAATCAGCGCCGCAAAATATGAAGTTACTGCTGACAAAACGCTGTTCGTAAAGCCAACTCACCTATTCAAGAGCGACCTGAAGCTGTTGAGTCCAAAAGCCGCGGAAAAGATCAGTACCGAGACTCCGGAATTGAAGTGGGAGAGCTATCCGGATGCTGCTTATTACAAATTAAGTGTACATGCCAACGATCACCTGGTGGAATCACCTTATGTAAATAAGCGAGTCGACGGAACTTCACTCTCGGTAGACAAGCCTTTGCAGAAGGGAACGTATCGCTGGAAAGTTGAGGCTTACAACTCTGACGATCGGAAGTTATCGGAAAGCGGGGACGATATAGAGTTTACGGTGGGGTGAGCTAGAAATAGGTCCTATGGGTCAAATAGGTCCTATAACTGTGACATCACTCCCGATACAAATTATCAAACCTCATGCTCGACGGCGTAAATCGAAGGTCAACCGTTCCGGTTGGGCCGTTGCGCTGTTTCGCGATGATGAGTTCAGCGACGTTCTTCTGATCGTCCGGCATTGCGTCGCGTTCCTCGGGAGTCTTGTACTGTTCCGCGCGAAAGATGAACGCAACTACATCAGCATCCTGCTCGAGAGCCCCGGACTCCCGCAGGTCTGCCAACTGAGGCCGGTGATCCGATCGCGACTCTGGTGCACGAGATAGCTGCGACAAAGCAACCAGCGGAACATTCAACTCTTTCGCCAACCCCTTCAATTCCCGCGAAATCTGCGATACCTCCTGTTGTCGCGACTCTACACGCTTTCCAGAACCCGACATCAACTGCAGGTAATCGACAATGATCAAGTCGAGCTTCTTCTGTTCGGCAGCAAGTCGACGGGCTTTTGCCCGCATCTCGAGAACAGTCAAGCCAGGTGTGTCGTCGAGAAAGATTTTGGTATCAGCAAGAACGCCAAGAGACTTCGCGATCTGGGCCCATTCAAGCCTGGACAAGAACCCATTGCGGAATCGCTGAGCGTCGATGTTTCCCTGCGAACAAAGCATACGCATCACCAGCGATTCTTTGGACATCTCGAGCGAAAACATTCCGACAACCGCTCCGGCATGAATCGCTGCGTTTTCGGCAAGCATCAAAGCGAAGCTTGTCTTTCCCATCGACGGGCGAGCAGCAAGGATAATCAGATCTGACCGTTGCAGTCCCGAGGTCATTTTGTCGAGATCTGAGAAACCGGTGGTTAGGCCAGTCAATACAGCAGCACGGCCTTCCATCTCCTGCACCTTTTCCAACAGCTGTTCAGCAATTGGCTTTACGTGCATGAATCCCTGGCGAATTCGTTCGTCCGCCAGTTGAAAGATTGCGTGTTCAGCGTGATCGAGAATGATCTCGGGCTCGTCTTCTTCCTCGAGTGCCTCCTGGGTAATCTTGTTCGACGCTTTGATTAGCTGCCGCAGCATCGACTTTCCGCGGACCACTTTTGCGTAATGGACGATATTTGTTGAATGAGGTAGTCCGTAGGTGAGATTCGTAATGAATGTGAAGCCGCCAACGGACTCCAGGGCATTTTCCTTCTTTAATTCTTCGCCGATCAGGATCGCATTAATTTCAGCGCCTCGCTCGAAGAGAGCAATCATGGCAACGAAAATTCGGCGATGCGAGGGAATGTAAAAGTCTTCGGGCCGCAATTGTTCAATCGCCTGACTGATCAAACCGTTGTCAAGCAACACGGCGCCGAGTATTGCACGTTCCGCTTCCGAACTATTCGGAAGTGATCGTTCGAACGGTTGGTCGCGAATTGGATCGGGTGCTGCCATGGCTATTTCAGATCTGACATTACAGTGCAGATTGGGTTAACGAGGTTAGACCTAACAACGCTCTGCGCTTTCTCTGCTGTGCTCTGCGTCTCTGCGGTTTGAGGTGAAGAAAGACTTTCCGAAACACCGCAGAGCCGCAGAGCACGCGGAGAAAGCGCAGAGAACAATCTTATAAACAACTCGACGCTGCATACTCGCTAATAGCACGCAGCGTCTTCGGTGTGCAACGAAATACCTGTAATATCTCGATCATTCAGAAGCATCGGAGGCGACGTCTTTTTCATCCGCAGTCAAACTCGCCTGTTGTTCCGGAGTCAGGTGTCCAACGATCACTTCACCCTCAGGCGCCACTTTCACCTGCAAATCGATCGTCACTTCACGATGTAAACGCACGGGAACGGTGAAGTCACCCAAACGCTTCAGTGGTTCGCGCAGGTGAATACGATGGCGGTCGATCTCGTAACCACGCTCATGGAGCGCCTCCGCAATATCCATCGAGGTTACCGATCCGTACAACGCACCCTGTTCACCGGCCTTTCGCTTGAACTCCAGGACCAGCGACGCCATCTGTTGCGACTGCCCCTCCGCCGTTGAACGTTCCTTCGCTTCCTTTTTCAACAAGGCCGCGCGTTCAGCTTCAATGCCTTTCACGTTTCCGGCGGTTGCTTTAACGGCCAGATTGCGAGGCAGCAGATAATTGCGAGCATAACCCGCGCGTACGCGAACGATTTCACCGCGTGCGCCTAAGTCATCAACATCTTCACGCAGGAGTACTTTTGTGTGTGCCATTTCGCGTTCTCCTTTCTAGTCCGTCGTATAAGGCAACAACGCGATATTGCGCGCACGCTTGATCGCTTCAGCAAGCATCCGTTGATGTGTTGCGCAATTTCCGGAGATGCGCCTCGGCAGAATCTTCCCGCGTTCGGGTAGATAATTGAGCAGCAATCGAACGTCTTTAAAGTCGATGAGATCTACTTTGTCGATACAGAACCGGCAAACTCTCCGGCGATGAATGCGGCGTCCTCCACGGCCACCCATGGAGCGCCTGTCTTGATCATCATCCGCTTCGTAACCACCACCGCCGCGCGGGCGGTCTTCATAATTGGCTGACATAGTTGTCCTCGTAAATCGTAATGAATCTATTCGCCGTTCGCATCAGCGAACTCTACAGCGGGCCCGCGACGTGACTGAGAACTCGACGCACTGCGCTTTGCCGCTTTGGCTTGCCGTCGCCCTTTTAGCTTCTCTGCTCGCCGGCGATCCTCATCAACCCGTACGGTGAGGTAGCGAAGCACCCGGTCGTTGACGCGCATACGGCGCTCGAGTTCGGCAATCTCGCGACCTGAACCTTCGATCTCCATCAGGACAAACGTTCCTTCCTTCTTGTGAAGGATCTCGTAGGCAAGTTGGCGCTTACCCATGGACTCTGCCTTCGTGACAGAACCACCCTGATCAACGACAACTTGTTTGAAGTTGTCGGTAAGTCTTGCAACCTCATCGTCAACTGTCGGATCGACTATGAAGACCACTTCGTATTGTCTTTTCGTTTCCAAAACCAACCTCCAGGAATTTTAGATCTCAGATTTAAGATTTGTGTTGGATCGTTGAATAGGTCCAATAGGTCATATAGGTCCTATACTGTCCAACTGACTACTAACCCATCTACCAATCTTCAATCTGAAATCTTCAATCTTAAATCAATTAAACTCGCTCATTGCTTTCAAAACGCCATCCCTAAGAATCGTTCGAATCGCTTGCGCACTCCGGTCTAATACCTGGTTAACCACTGCTCGTTCATTTCTCGCGAATGGGTCGAGCACAAACTTTTTTGAATCCGTAATCGGATGATCGGGTTGAATACCAATTCGCAATCTCACAAATTCGTTCGTTCCAAGAACCGCGATAATTGATTTCAACCCATTATGGCCGCCAGCGGAGCCTCGCTCGCGAATTCGAATCGTGCCGAGTGGTAAAGCCAGGTCATCACTGATAACGATCAACTGACTCGCTGCTGACTCGGCGGGATGTTTGGCAATCAAACAACTCACCGCCTGACCACTCAGGTTCATGTACGTCTGCGGCTTTGCAAGTTTCACGGCAACGCTCTCAATCTGTGCCCTGCCGACGAGAGCACTACATTCGCGTCGTCCAACCGTGACCTGCGCATCAGCCGCCATTTTGTCAATCAGCATAAAACCCAGATTGTGACGCGTCGCTGCGTATTCACTTCCGGGGTTACCGAGACCGACGAGCAATTTCATTTCAGATTTCAGATTTCAGATTTCAGAGTTTTGACTGACAGTTATCAATAGGACCTTTTTCGACCTATAGGACCCTATTTCAAGCGCGCAATCTTAAATCTGAAATCTTGAATCTTAAATTTCCTATTCCGGCGACCCTTCTTCCTCTTCCTTCTTGCCCTTGCCGATGACTTCAGGTTCGGCAGGCTCTTCGCCTTCAACGACCGGCGTTGGCGCGACTTCTTCCTTAATAATTCCGACGGTAGCAATTACCGTGTCAGCATCGTCAAGTATCTCGATCCCCTCGCCGACTTTCAGATCGGAAACGTGGAGCATATCGTGCACATCCAGATGAGAGACATCAGCGTTAATGACGTCCGGAATTGAGCGCGGCTCACAGCGTATTTCGATCTCACGTATGATCTGTTCGAGTACTCCCTGCTTCTCCTTTACCCCGATCGGCTCACCTTCAAGATGCAGAGGCACCGTGACTTCGATCTTTTGACCCTTAACAAGGCGTGTCAGGTCAGCATGTATCAAGCGGCCTCGAATTGGATCGATTTGGCGATCGTGAAACATCACTTCACTACTGCCAATGCCTTCAACGTCGATCGTGAAAATAGTGTTACGGCCAGACTCTGAGCGTAGAATCGCGGCCAGGTCCCTCAACTGGGCGACAGCAGCAACGGTTTCAGCGCCACCACCATAAACGGTAATGGGAACCAATCCTTCACGTCGCACTCTCCGCGCATCATTCTTACCGCGTCCGTCGCGTTGCTTCGCCTGGACCTTGAACTCTTTCTTTTCCGCCATGATTTCTCCTCACAGACTTTCAGCGAGCCCGATTATTTAAGATTTAAGATTTTAGATTTAAGATTTGAACAGCAGTTAGAAGCTCAATCTTAAATCTGAAATCTGAAATCTTAAATGACCTGACTCGCTGATGGTCTTCTATTTAAGCCACCAGTGTTTGCCCTTCATACGAAGAGCGAGGAAACCGAAGTCTCCTCATGGATCGACTTGATCGCTTTCGCCAGAAGTGGCGCGATACTAAGTACTTTTATTTTATCAAGCTCGCACGCGTGATCGCGTAGCGGGATGGTGTTCGTAACGATCACCTTTTCAATATCCGAATCAGCCAATAATTCTACGGCTCGTCCGGAAAAAACCGGATGGGTGAAGCACGCATGAATACGTTCAGCACCTGCATCCTTCAACGCTCTGGCCACCTTTGTTAAAGAACCTCCCGTGTCGCACATGTCGTCAACAATGAGACAATTTCGTCCACGGACATCTCCAACCACATTCATTACTTCGGCTACATTCGCCTTCTCGCGTCGCTTGTCGCAGAGCGCAAGTTCCGCATCCAGACGCTTCGCGTAAGCGCGTGCGCGCTCAGCTCCGCCGGTGTCTGGAGCAACAACCGTAAGATTCGGCAACGGACATTCCTGATAGTAACCGATGAATACGGGAGCGGCATAAAGGTGGTCCACTGGAATATCAAAGAACCCCTGAATCTGCGCGGCGTGCAAATCCATTGTCAATAAGCGGTCAGCGCCGGCGACCGCGATTAGATTCGCAACCAGCTTCGCCGAGATGGGAACCCTGGGTCGATCCTTCTTGTCCGAACGGCCGTAACCATAGTACGGAATTACTGCCGTGATTCGTTCGGCGGATGAACGACGAAAAGCGTCGAGCATCACGAGGAGTTCCATCACGTGCGCATCGGTCGGTGGGCAGGTCGGCTGGACCAGGAAGACGTCGCCGCCGCGAACGTTTTCGTCAATCTGAAAGTTAAACTCACCGTCAGAGAAACGTTCGGGGAATGCTTTGCCCATGTCACAACTCAGTTGACGACAAATCTCTTCCGCCAACTTAGGATTCGCATTTCCGGAAAAGATTTTGATTCCGCCCGTTGTGCCCATAGTCTCAGATTGATTGCCGAATGCCGATTGCCAATTGCCGATTTAAGACTCGCTTAGATCTAACTTCAAATCGGAAATTGGAAATCGACAATTGGCAATCGTGATATTGGCTGGGGCGGGTGGATTCGAACCAACGAATGCCGGTTCCAAAGACCGGTGCCTTACCACTTGGCTACGCCCCAGTATCTGTTTGGAATTTAAGAGAACGTTATAGCGGGAACCCCGGAGGATCTCAAACTCTCTAAATACTCAGCCTGCGAAATAGTTTCGCAAGAAAAAACCTGCCAGCCTTCTTCAAGTTTCAAATCTGCCGAAGCCCGCTCGCGTGCCTCTATGCTCTCAAAGATACCAAACACGCTAGAGCCACTTCCAGCCAATAAACCGCCCTGCGCACCTGCATCAAACAATGAATTTTTCGCTCGCTTGATTTCAGGTTCTATCTCAAAGATCACTCCTTCAAAGTCATTACTCGGAGACCATTGATGCAAATCACTCGGATTCGGCTCCGCGAAGGAACTTGAGAGAATAGAGGCCGATCCTGGTGTTGTCAAGGAAGGAGCCTTTAGTGCCGCGTATGCGGCCGGAGTCGCCACGCGAGACTTTGGAGTGACTATCAGCAGATACGTTTTGACCGCATCTTCCAAAGCCGAAATCGTTGAACCAGTACCCGTTGCGCGCGCGGTTCCACCAGTAAAGAAAAATGGCACATCGGACCCGAGGGAGCTTCCAATGCTCTTCAGTTCCTTCAGATTGAGCCCACTCTGCCAAAGTTCATTAAGAGCCAACAAAGTTACGGCGGCGTTCGATGAGGCTCCCCCAAGTCCACCTTGAGCAGGTATTCTCTTCTGCAGATGAACATCAACGCCTAAACCCAATCTCGCAAAATTCAGCAATGCGTGTGCGGCTTTAACAATTAGATTGGTGTCGTCTCGGGGAACATCAGGAGCGTCTGTGTGAATAATTACCTGACTGTCTTCACGACACTTAAAAGCGATCTCGTCATGAAGAGAGATGGTCTGTAGATGTGTATCGATCTCGTGATAGCCGTCGCTGCGTCGGCCCAGGATCCGTAATGTCCAGTTTATTTTCGCGAAGGATTTGAATTGCAGAACTGTTTCGTTCATTGATAGCGACGCCCGGATCAACCGTCACCGCTGAAACAAAACAGCGGTGATCTACCGCGTTATGAAGGTCTGGGTAAGAAAGACGGAACCATCAGTAGCGACGAACGTCCCAACTGCCATCGCCTTGAAACCAACCTCAAGAATGTTTGCCCGATGTCCTGGCGATAACATCCAGCGTTCGACGGCAAATCCGCCAGGATCGTCGTAGCCAAAATTATAAGCGATGTTTTCACCAAGCACCGTGTAATGAGCAATACCAACGGCGCGAGCCCGGTCACGCAGGCGTAAACCGTCAAGTGAGTGAGACAAGTAACCCTGCTTGGCCATCCTCTCTGATTGTAACCGAGCCATCCTGCACAGGTCTGCATCCCACCTTAATGCCGGTAGACCATTTTTCGTGCGTTCAGCATTGGTTTGTTCGAAAGCTCTTCGTTCGATCGCGTTTGCTTGTTCCAGGGTGGGTCCTGAAGCGGGGACGGAAATGGGTTCAGGTGTTTCGCTGACCCGCCGCGCGCTGGAAGGATTGTCAGTGATTAATCTAGCGACTGGACGCGATGATTGTTTTTCCTGAGCGAAGGCGCCACGCGCAGACACCAAAACAAGCGCACAGGCTAGCGCGAACATACCAAATACAATTTGAAGACGCGAATAACGAAGCATTCGACCTAAATGTTTGCTTCAAACTTACGAAGCGGAGTGGCCTTGAGGACGGCTGGTGCCTATGAGCCATGCCGGGGCCGACAGGACTCGCAAATGACACTGGGAGCTTAGCAAAACGGCCAAACTAAGATCAACAAGTTTGTCACCCGTGGGAGTGTACGACAGGCTGTTAGCCTGTCGTGAGGCCAGTATTCATTCGGTAAATTGCAAGCTCAGCTCGACAGGCTAACAACCTGTCGTGAGGCCAGTATTCATTCGGTAAATTGCAAGCTCAGCTCGAGAGGCTAACAGTCTGTCGTACAATTTTCCACTAGCCTATTTGCTCGGCTCAGGACCGGGTTCACTGAAGTAATTAATGACTCGTAACCAGGAGGTCTTGGTCGGATAGGAGTAAATGAGGACGACCAGGGAAATTGCCGTACCTCGGTAGGTGTGTCCCTCGTTTCCGGTAATTAAGGTCGCGATAAAGCCGATAGCCGCTATCGTCGCCCCGAAAAAAGCGAGTTGAATTGTCGTTTTTTCTAGAGTGCTCAGCAGCCCTGTTGGCCCCTGAAGAGCGCCGATATCCTGAAGACGCATCGAGGCAAACTTCGTTCGTCGCCAGACAATTGACCCCAATCCCAGAAACAGGATCGCCAGCATGAGCGCCATTTCTAAAGGCGCATTACTTTGTTGCCTGAAGTAACCTTTTCCGAGAAATGCAACGATCGACAGCAGTATTGCGGCGATCATCAAACCGGCAATCGTTGTCGCTGCAGCCCGGTGTCTGCGGTTTAATTCCGCCTGAATGTCTATCGACTGGGCGCTCACGTCAGTAGTATCGGAAGCCTGAAAATATCCGATATGCTTTAGCTTGTCGTGAGATCCCAGACACGAATGATCGTTGAATAGAAGCTCGATAACGAATCAACGTTCGTGTTTAGGATCGCACGACAAGACAGACGCATATCGGACATTGCTCGACATGGAATTCAAGGTTTTATGACTGCCGGTGATGGCGTTGGCGTTGAGCTCGGAACAACCGAATTGCCGCTCGTTGTCTTTGGTTGAGTGGAACTCGCAGGCTGCGGACGAGTTGTCCCCCGTTGAGTTGGCGCATCAGGCGTAAGTTTTTCGGGTAGTTGCCCGTTGTACTTCAGCGCTTCATCGATTAAGTCGGTACCTTCCTTCCCGTTCTTGCTAATCAACACGCCATCTTTGTCGGTCGTTACATCAGCCTTTCCGGACACCTGCTGCATGAGATTGCTCATGAAACCCTGGGTCTGTCGCTTGGCGCAGGTATTTGGAGTTCCCTTTTCAGGTATGGGAGCACCAATTATGTTCAACTGTTCCCGAGCCTTTTCGTTGAACTCACTGTCGGGATAACCCTGAATTAGTTGTTGGTAGTACTTTGCTGCTTCATCGGGTTCTTCTTCAGACTGATAGGTTGAAGCAAGGCGAAAGAGGACTTCATCGTTGTAAGAAAAACAAGGGTACTTATCAACGATTTCCTTCAACCGCGACTGCGCACCTTTAAGGCCGCCTTTTTGTTGTTCAAACTTATTTCCGTAGAACCTCGCGATAGTCAGGTTGTGCATCGCCAGGTTCTCCTGGACTTCGCGCAAACGATCCTCGACAACGGGTCGAAGTGCGCTCTTTGGATATTGCTGCAGCAGCGCTTTCAATCTTTGCTCTGCCTTGCGCGCGTGTGAAATGTCACGATCGGAGAGGCCCATTTGCCGCATCTCTGCTTCAGCAACTTTCAACATCGCATTGTCTGCCAACGGATCCGTTGGAAAAAATGTAAGCCAATCCTGATAAGCCTGCGCGGCTTGAATTAGGGCGCTGGTTGTTCCCTCAAGGAAGAAGGAATCAGCGATAGCGAGTTTTGCCAGTGGTAGGAAGGCAGAATCAGGATACGTGTTGATGATGGTGGCAAACAGAAGTCTACCGGTATCGAAGTGACTCTTTCTAACTTCCTTTGCGCCTTCCTCAAACAACACGCGATCGCGACCTGCAACAGCGGCGCCAGTTAGTTCTGCATACTTGTCGTCCCCGCCTCCACCCAACAGACCGAACAGCTTTCCCTTTTTCTTTTTCTTTGAAGCGGTGGACGCAGTACTGACTGTGCCGCGCGCACCGGCCGTTTCCTGCAGACCCTGCTCCACTCGGGGACTCAATTCCGCTACTGACTGTTCAAGCCGGTCGACTGAGGTTGCATCAAATTTCTCGGCCCGATCGCTCTTTTGGCGAATGTCGTTTACTTCAGACTGTAAGGAGGTGACTTCTTTTTCCAACCCTTTTAAGCGCACAGCCGGATCGTCGGCGTTGGGTTTGGACTTGTCGTTAGTCTTGGCTGCCGGGGTCATCGAAGAGAGCGCACTCGTCAAAGAGCGTCGCATTAAATCAAGCTTCGAGCTCATAACATCCAGGCGCTGAGCGATAGAAAGCTCTGATTGACCGCCTGAACGCTGCGCAATTGCGACCTGAGTGAATGAAACTACCAGGGCACAAAAGGCCAGCAAACTAAGAAGGCGACATTTCATAAATTAGACCTCCGAATAAAACTTGTTTGGCGAGTAAGGGAATTTACAGCTATCGGATTCAATTTCCGCTCGCTCGGTTCGCCCAACCCAGAAATAAAAAGATTTAAACCCACTGAATAGTGGCGTTCCGCAGCTCTTTTACGGCATTCTCCGTATCCGCCGCGCCAAAAATTGCCGATCCCGCCACAATGATTTCCGCCCCGGCTTCGACCACGGTCTCTATATTTGAACGATCAATACCACCGTCGATCTCGATTCGCACAGCCAGTTGCTGATCCTGAATGAGCTGCCGCAGGCGTCTGACTTTTGCGACCGATTCCTTTATGAACTTTTGACCGCCGAAACCGGGATTCACCGACATCACCAGAACGTAGTCAGCAAAAAGCAATGCCTCTTCGACGGCTGAAACGGGTGTTGCAGGATTAAGCACTACACCCGCCTGAGCACCAGCAGATTTAATCGACATCAGAGTTCGATGCAAGTGTGGATCGGCTTCTACGTGTACCGAAACCATCTTTGCACCAGCCTCTACAAACTGGGTCGCATAACGTCCAGGCTCAGTAATCATAAGATGCGCATCAATTGGCAACCGCGTCGTTTTGGCAAGCGATTTTAGAACCGGTAGACCAATCGTTATGTTGGGCACAAAGTGTCCGTCCATAACATCGAAGTGCAGGATGCTGGCACCACCTCTCTCAACTGCTTCAATCTGATCGCGCAGTCTGGAGAAGTCAGCTGACAAAAGAGATGGTGCGATTTCAATGTTCCTGCTCTGCATTTCTATTGTCGATTTGGACTCACAGTCGGCACGGGTCTCGGTGTTGCGGGACGCCGATTCTCATTCGCATTTGCGGATGGTGGCTTCAAAGACTGATTACTGTTGCTGCGCGGCGTTAGATTAGCGTTTGGTGTTACTGAATTCGCATTTGGTCGATTCGCATTGATAGGTCGATTCACATTTGCATTGCGATTGCCATTAGCATTTCCGTTGCTATTATCGTTCTCGTTCTTGTTCTTCGGTCGGCGAGGCCGGTTCTCATTACTATTAGCATTCGAGTTGCTGTTGCGGTTCTCAGTCTCAACAGGCTTGACGGTTTCCGATGCTTCGCCAGCCTTAGTTTCACGGCTAACGTCCATAGCAACTGTCTGGCCGGCTTTCACCACCTCACCGGCTCGCGGCAACTGAAAAAGTACAGTGTCAGGTTTGACTTGGTTACTGGGACGTGTTGCCCGGATGCGGAAATTGAGATCGGCATTAGCCAGAATTTTTTCCGCTTCGAACCGATCTTTGCCGGTAACGTCGGGGACCTTCACTTCAGGACTGCGAAGTGAGAGATAGACAGTACTGACTACCCCAAAAAGAAACGCTATCGCAATCACGACTACGATTGCGATTCGTCTAACAACCGAGAGCACATTAGTTACGAAATTCAAGAATTTAACGTCTCACCTTTGGCTAATAACGAGAAAGGTCAAGACCGGTTCGCGAGTCTAGCATCCGCCCTGTTGAGCCGCAAGCGAGTGTTTTTGCCGAATAGGTCATATAAGTCCTATCAGTCAAATAGGTCCTACCCGCGCCTTTTCTCAAAGGCCGCTACGAAGAACGCATCTGTGCCGTCGCGGTGTGGCCAGGTTCGCAGAGCTCCAGCCGCAGTTGTCAGGCCGCTCCCAGGTTTCAGCGGAAGCTGGCGCATCGTCTTGTTCCGGTTAAGAAACTCCAAAATTACCTCTTCATTCTCTTCGCGCTCAACCGAACATGTCGAGTAGATCAATCGTCCGCCTCGCTTCAGTACTCCAACAGCGTTTCGCATGAGCACAGACTGCTGCGCCGCAAGCCGAGGGATATCCTTTTCGCTAAGACGCCATCGAATTTCAGGGTTGTGGCGCAAAGTCCCCGTACCGGAACACGGCGCATCAACCAATATTCGATCAAAACAGCCAGGCTCGAAAGGTAACGATTGCGAACCATCGACAACCATCAAAGAGACGTTTTTCAATTGTTGATTGGCAACCGCTGCTTCAACCGTCGCGAGTCGTCGCGCTGAGACATCGCCGGCAATCACAAACGAATCAGGCATTCGATTAGCAATTAGCGTTGCCTTACCACCGGGCGCCGCGCAAAGATCGAGCACGGTGTTGTGAGGCTGAGCTTCAACCAATTCCGCGACGAGTTGGGATGCTTCATCCTGAAAATACACAAGCCCTTCGTTCGCAAGAACTCTTAAAACCGCGGTACTCCTTGCGACGCGCCATGCACCATCGGCGATCTGCGACTTCTCCAGCTCGATTCCGGTTGCGCGAACTCTCGCCAATAGCTCGTCTTCGTTCGTCCGACTTCGGACAAGACGAAAAGCGACAGGTGGTGTTTCATTGTTAGCTTTTGCGAAGGCTTGTGCTTCTTCAAGTCCGAATGCATTGATCCAACGGTTAATCAGCCACGGCGGATGAGAAGTCGCGATCGCGATCTTCGAGACAACATCCGATGCAGTGACCACCGGATCGTAATCAGGCTCCCGAGTAGCACGTCGCAGTACCGCATTCACAAAGGCTCGTGCTGAACTCAAGCGCGCCGCCTGTACCAACTGCACCGACTCGTTTACCGCTGCCGAAGCCGGGACTCGGGTTAAGAATCGCAATTGATAAAGACCTAGTCGTAAGGCGATCAGTACAGAAAGGTCGAGACTTTCGATTTTACGGTCTGAAAGATATTCGATCCGCTTATCAAGATTCAGTTGCGAGCGCAAAACTCCAAGCACCAACTCGTGACACAGTGCACGATCAGCTGGTTCTAATTTTGGTTCTGCGGCGGCCAGTAACGTTGAAGAGAAGCTACCAGCATCGACTCTGCGTAGAACTTCAAACGCAGTCCAACGCGCTGGTGAAATGCTCAGCTTAGCCAAGACGAGTACCGATCATTAAGTGTGAGCCATTGAGAAAATCCCGGGCAGACATTCGGCGTTTTGCCTGTGGCTGAACTTCAAGCAAGCGGAGAAATGTGTTACCTCCACATTGCACAACCAGATCGTCGCCGTGTGCTGAAACCACTTCGCCCGCATTTGCCACTCGATCAGAGCCGGTCGACTCCGAACGCCAGATTGTGAGTCCACGTGAGTGCAGAGTTGTGTGAGCGTTGGGCCAGGGTTGGAATCCGCGAACGTGACGCTCAATTTCGGTAGCAGTCCTGGTCCAGTCGATCAACCCGTCCTCCTTTTTCAGAATGGGAGCAAAGGTGGCGTGACTGTCGTCCTGTTGACGGGGCACGATGTTCTCCAGCTGTGAGAGCGTCTCGCCGAGTAAGTCCGCTCCGAGTACTGAAAGTCTCTCCATTAATTTCTCGGCTGTTTCAGCGTCGTGGATTTCGGTTTTCCGTTGGAGGAGAATAGGACCTGTGTCGAGTGTAGGTTCGATGAACATGGTTGTTACACCGGTCTCAGTTTCCCCGTTGACGATTGCCCAGTTCACTGGTGAGGCGCCTCGGTAAAGTGGCAACAAAGAAAAGTGAACATTGATACAGCCCTTTTGTGGGGCAGTTAAAAACTCGTTAGGAAGAATTCTGCCGTAGGCCACAACTACAGCCACGTCTGCGTTATGAGAACGGAAGAGAGACTTCGTTTCTTCCGTCTTAAGACGAGCGGGTTGATAGACAGTCAATCCACGTTCGACAGCAAATTGTTTGACCGGTGACAGCGCGATTTTGTTACCTCGACCTGAAGGTCGATCGGGCTGGGTCCAGACGGCGATGATTTGATGCCCGTCATCCAAACAGCGGCGAAGCGTCGGGACAGACGCAGCGGGTGTACCCATGAACACTATGCGCATTGATTCGTGCTTTGTATTTCGGCTTTGTATTTTTACAAGGTTCCAGAATCGAACAAGTAAGGAAGGGCGGTTTACCCCCGCTGATGCCCAAATCAAACTCCACCGGGCTCTATCACACCAGCGTGGGTAAACCGCCCTTCCTTACTTGATCGATTCTGGAGAGATGTACTTGTTCGATTCTGGAGCGAGTCAAAACACCAAGCACAATGTGCTTACACAGCCGTCCCCGCCTCAGCTCGTCTCGTTGTCGTTGCCCCAACCTTCTCTGACGCAACCTTCGCCTGGAGGAACAACAATAAGTAGTCACGGCCGCCAGCCTTCGAATCTGTGCCGGACATATTGAAACCGCCGAACGGATGTACGCCAACCAACGCCCCGGTGCATTTGCGATTCAGATATAGATTGCCAACGTGGAACTCTCGACGTGCTCGCTCCAGCTTCGCTTCGTCGGAGCTATAAACCGCGCCCGTCAAACCAAACTCAGTGTCGTTCGCAATTTCCAGCGCATGGTCGTAATCGTCGGCTTTGATCACGGCTAGAACGGGCCCAAAGATTTCTTGCTGTTCGATGGTGGCGCCCGGTTTGACATCAGCAATAACGGTGGGCTCAATAAAGAATCCCTGCTCACCATCAGAACCGCCACCGATCAATACTCGACCACCTTCGCTCTTACCTTTTTCAATGTAGCTGTTGATTGACTTGAAGGCCTTCTCGTTAATAACTGCACTCATCGTGGTCGCGACGTCCGTTGGATCAGACAACTTGATGTTTGAAGTTCGGTCAACGATCTTGTCTAACATCCGCTCATAAACTCGGGCATCGATAATCGCCCTCGAACAAGCCGAACACTTCTGACCTTGAAAACCAAATGCGGATTGGACGACTCCCGTCGCGGCATCATCCAGATTCGCGTCGTCAGCAACAATGATCGCGTCTTTGCCGCCCATCTCGGCGACGACACGTTTGATCCAGATCTGCCCCTCGTTTACTTTTGCAGCACGTTCATTCACGCGTAGACCAACTTCTTTCGATCCGGTAAAAGCCACAAATCGAGTCTTTGGATGATCGACAACTACGTCGCCGACCTCTGCGCCTGAACCAGTCATGAAGTTAACAACTCCTGGCGGCATACCAGCCTCTTCGAGAATTTCGAAAAACTTGAATGCAATCGTCGGGGCATCAGATGAAGGTTTCAGGACCACTGTGTTGCCGGTCACAACGGCGGCGACAGTCATCCCCGCCATTATCGCGAGCGGAAAGTTCCATGGTGGAATTACGGCGCCCACGCCAAGTGGAACATACTCGAGATGGTTCTCCTCACCATGAATGGGAACGAGAGGTTGACCGCCGGCATATCTCAACATCTCCCGCGCATAGAACTCACAAAAATCTATTGCTTCAGCTGTATCGCCATCCGCTTCAGGCCACGTCTTGGCAACCTCGTAGATCATCCATGCCGACATTTCGTGCTTACGCTCGCGCAGGATTGCAGCAACTCGAGAGAGCAGCGCCGATCGATCCTGAGGAGAGGTGTTTCTCCAGGTCTGAAACGCTTCATAAGCACTTTCAACCGCACGTGCGGCGAGTTCTTTCGTCGCTTTGTTGAAACGTCCGACAACCTGTGTTCGATTGGCGGGGTTGATGCTTTCTAATTTACCTTCAGTGGTAATACGCTCACCACCAATAACCAGGGGATACTCGCGATCGAGCTCAGACTTAACTTTCTCGATCGCCTTACGCATAGCCTGCGCGTTTTCTTCTTTAGTGAAATCGGTAAACGGCTCATTACGAAATTCTGCTGACATATGAAGCTCCAAATTGTTTTTGCAAGATAGTAGCGTTGCAGCGGCGATGGGGCAAATAGGCCAGCGGCGATGCGAATGGAAGAGGGGGCGAGGGGGCGACGCGGAGATGGGGCGAGTGGGAGCCCCTCGCCCTCACAATCGGCCACAAAAAAGCGCGGCGAACCCAAAGTTCATCCGCGCCTGCTCCTGCTCCTGCTTCTGCTCCTGGTTACTGCCTAGTCCCACTTCCCTGCTTTCTGAAGTTTCCTAATCTTTCGCTTCACTATCTCCCGCTTGATTGAACTCATCTTATCGAGAAACACGATTCCATCGCAGTGATCGGTTTCGTGCAACATGCAACGCGCCGTCAGTTCCATTCCATCGAGCTCGAACCAGTCTCCTTTAACATTCTGGGCTCGCACGATCGCGCGTAGGTTCCTTTCAACAGGCGTGAAAATCCCGGGAAACGATAAACAACCCTCTTCACCGTTTTGAGTTCCTTCAACACGCAACACTTCGGGATTCACCAGAGTCACACGCTGTGAGGGATCCTTGCCGCCAGAGCAATCCATTACAAACAGTCGCTTTGGAACACCCACTTGTACGGCAGCCAAACCGACACCCGGCGCTGCATACATCGTTTCGAACATATTGCTTACCAGCTTCGCGAGATCCGCATCGAACTCGGTCACTGGGTCAGCCGGCATGTCCAACACGGGCGCCGGCCACTTTACTATTTCCAACAAAGCCATGTTCTAATCCTGTCTAATATAGGTCCTATGTGTCCTATATGACCTATTGGATTCTACGATCTACGCCGGTCTAATGCTAATACCCTCTCAACTGCTCACGATAACCATCAAAATTTCTCTTCATTTCTCCCAAACTGTCACCACCAAACTTCTCGCGCATTGCTGAGGCCAGCACAAGCGCAACCATCGATTCGCCGATTACACCTGCAGCCGGCACCGCGGTGGTATCAGTACGTTCGAAGCCCGCTGATTGCGGTTCTTTCGTATCGATGTCAACTGAGCGCAACGCGCGACGCAACGTCGAGAGCGGTTTCAAGTGTCCGCGTACGCGAACCTCTTCGCCGTTTGTAATGCCACCTTCGAGACCACCGGCGCGATTTGTTTCGCGGATGAACTCTTTGGTGTCTTCGTTATAAGCAATTTCATCGTGCACTTCAGAACCAGGCAAACTGCTGATCTCAGCACCGGCGCCAATCGCTACAGCTTTGACAGCGGGAATAGACATGACCGCTTGAGCAAGACGTCCGTCGAGCTTTAGATCCCATGATGTGTGTGATCCGAGACCGGGAACAACACCACGCGCCACAACCTCAAAGACACCTCCCAGCGTGTCGCCTTTTGTCCTGGTTTCGTCGATTAGGGCGATCATCTTTTGTTCAGCGTTCGAGTCGGCACAGTGCAGGAGACCGTCGTCGGGGATGGCAGCGATTTGCGACCAGGAGAGTTCGAGAGGAGTTTCCGGAATGCCGCCGAGTTGAATGACGTGGCTTCTTATCTCAACGCCGAATGCAGACAGTAACTGTTTCGCTAGTGCGCCGCAGGCAACGCGCGCGGTCGTCTCGCGGGCAGAGGCGCGCTCGAGAATATTACGAAGATCGCGAACGTCGTATTTAAGACCGCCGGCGAGATCTGCGTGACCAGGACGCGGCCGACTTAGACGGCGAGATTTCTCAGGAGCGAGATCACGGGGCTCAGAAGACATTACGTCGGTCCAGTTGGGCCAGTCTTTGTTTTCTATGAGGAGAGTGACTGGTGAACCGAGCGTGAGGCCATGTCTAATGCCATTGAGAATCTCGGCGTGGTCCTTCTCGATTTTCATCCGCCCGCCGCGACCGTAACCCAACTGACGACGCCGCAATTCGCTGTCGATGATTTCCTGACTTACCGGCAACCCCGCCGGCAAACCTTCAACGATCGCGACCAACGCGCGCCCATGAGATTCTCCTGCTGTGGTGAATCTAAGCATTATGTCGAGTCTTTTCTCTGCGTCTCTGCGCTCTTTGCGTCTCGGCGGTTTACTCTGAATTAAACCAACTCCAGCGCGCAGAACTTAAGAAACCCGTGATCCGTCTCTTTAGCATTTGACCTTCGCGGAAATCTCAATCTTCCAAATCCAGCACTCGCCGCCGAATGCCTTTCTTCAGCACAACCTCATTAAAATTCAAAAGCAAACCTACCTTCCACCCACCGATTCGCATATATGTTAACAGCTGAGCCTCGTGGATTGGTGGAAGTTCAGCAATCGACTTAACTTCTACTACTACCCTATCGTCAACTAACAGATCAACGTTATAGGTCTTCTTAAGGTGAAGACCTTTGTAATCCAATGGTAGTGGCCACTTATATTTGTAGGGTATCCCGTGTATCTGCAGTTCCCTGGCGAGACATAAGTGATACGCCGATTCTAAAAGTCCGGCCCCAAGGGTTCGATGTACTTCGATGGCGGCGCCAATGATTACTCTTGTGAGGTCGTTAACATGGGTGAGCATGTTAGAAGCTCCTTTCTAGGTTTTGTTCCTCTATAACACTTGTGGGCTCTCAATGGAAGTGGCAATGACGTGACTTGGGCCAAAACCCAAACCGGACGTTTCACTCCTAAACTTTGGTTTGCTAACAAGAGGTCCTTGAAGACGCGGAGACGCAGAGTACGCAGAGACGCAGAGACGCAGAGAAAAACCGTCTTAGCTCAACAATAAGTCCTCCGAGAACATATTTCCACGACCCAATATCCCATTCGGATCGAACGCTTTCTTTATCGCCGCCATCTCACGCAGCTGCTCCTCCGTATAGAACAGCTTCAGATACTCACGCTTCAGTTTTCCCACGCCATGCTCAGCCGACAACGTACCACCAACCGACGCCGCATATTTCAAGAACTGGACATAGAACGCTCTTGCCCTTGCTCCTTCGGCATCATCACGTGGCAGGATATTGACGTGAACATGGTTGTCGCCAATGTGTCCGAATATCGTGTATCGCAGGCCACTTGTTCTTAACGTGCTCTGATACAACTCAAACATCCCCTGAAACTCCTGATCAGGAACAGCCATGTCGGTCGAGACTTTCCGTTGCCCGTACTTCGCAAACCACTCATTCATTAATACCGGCAACTGGTGCCGAAACTCGCGCAGCTTTACCTGGTCCTGCTCATTAGCCGCAAACCACGAGTTCGAATTCGCGTGGTGCTTTTCGAGCAGCTCCATCCACTGACTCATTAACGAGTCTTCAGTTTCAGTTGCTGTCTCCTGCTCAAAGAAAATCGCTCCAGCAGCTTCTTCCGGCACATTCGGATATTTCTGTCGCAAAAAATCGAGGGACTCTTTATCAAAGAACTCAAGTGCCCTTGCATCTAGTTGCCCGACAGCGGCTGCGGCACGATGGGCCAGAGACAACGCTCTCGCTTCGTTGACGAAAGACAACACATCGCTTTCTGAAACAAAGAACACAACCCCACTCAACAATCCGGAGGGCTTCGGCAACAACCGCACTTCAATCTCTACCACGACTCCAAGCGTGCCTTCGCTGCCGATGAACAGATCGATCAGGTCCATGTCAGGTGCCGCAAAGTATCCCGCAGCGTTTTTTCTTGTGTGCGGCATTTGATAATCAGGTAACAAGACATCAATTGCGCCGGAAGCCAGAGGAACATGCAGTCGTCTGCCATTTGCTCGCACGTCGCCTCGCCTGAGATCAATCAGATCACCGTTCGACAAAACAATCTTGAGTCGCTCGATGTAGCGTCGCGTCGGACCATACTTGAACGTTCGGGCTCCGGAGGCGTTGGTCGCGACGTTTCCGCCAAGAAAGCAACCTCTTTCCGTCGGATCGGGTGGATACAACAAATCTTCACGTTCAACTGCACTTTGCAAATCAGAAAGAATGACACCTGGTTGCGCCACAGCTCGCGAATCCCGGGTGTCGATGCTCTTGATTTGATTTAGTCGGTCTGTTGCCAGGACGATTCCACCAAATGCGACGCGTCCGCCCACTGTACCGGTCCCTGCACCGGAGATCGTGACGGCGACACGTTCGCGATTCGCATTCGCTAGAACCTCAGAAACCTCCGCTACCGTTTCGGGCAATACCACTCGATCCGCGTGTCCCTCGCGGATGTAGCTCGCGTCTGAAAGGAATGATTGAATTTCGTCGGGATCAGATTTGGTTTGCATGTTCTTATGTCCGATATGCTCGGGAGATCTCAGATCCCAGATCTCAGATATGTTATGCGCTCGCGGTTTTAATCTGAGATCTGAGATCTGAAATTTGAGATCTCCCGAGCATATCGGACATTAACTCACTTGAAGTTGACGCTCCCTTAGGACCCGTATCCTGTCCCGTAATTCTGCCGCCTTTTCAAATTCAAAACGCTTCGCGGCACCACGCATCTCCACTTCAAGCCGCGTCAGCGTGGCCTCGATGTTCTGGGGCGAGTAATCCTCAATCTCTTCAATCTCAGTCGGCACTTTGAAGTAGTCAGCTTCCGACGCTGTAATCAACGTTGCTTCAATCGGCTTCACGATCGTTTGCGGCGTGATGCCATTCTCGCGATTGAAGATCTCTTGAATTCCTCGACGCCGATTGGTCTCGTCTATTGCCCGCTGCATCGATTGAGTGATGCGGTCGGCGTAGAGAATTGCTTTGCCCTTCGCATTGCGAGCCGCACGTCCAATCGTTTGAATCAGCGACTGTTCCGACCTTAGAAAACCTTCCTTGTCGGCGTCTAGTATCGCTACCAGTGAAACCTCAGGCAGGTCTAAACCTTCGCGCAAGAGATTGATGCCGACCAGTACATCAAACTCTCCGCGTCGCAGGTCACGTAGGATTTTGATGCGTTCGAGCGTCTCTATATCAGAGTGAAGATAACGAACGCGTACGCCTACTTCCGTAAAGTATTCAGTCAAATCTTCTGCCATCCGCTTCGTGAGTGTTGTGACCAGAACACGCTCGTGTTTCTCCGCTCTTTGCCGGCACTCCTCGAGCAGGTGATCAATCTGTCCCTTCACTGGACGAACTTCGACTTCCGGATCCATCAAACCCGTGGGCCGAATAACCTGTTCAACAACCTCGCCACTTGCTTTGGTTAACTCGTAAGGACCCGGAGTCGCCGAAACATAGATTGTTTGACCGATTCGCGCTTCAAACTCAGCAAAGTTCAGCGGACGGTTATCCAACGCTGAAGGTAAGCGAAAACCGTACTCGACGAGAGTACGCTTGCGTGACTGATCGCCCTCAAACATACCGCGTACTTGTGGAACTGACTGGTGCGACTCGTCGATAACGATCAAAGACTCGCGCGGCAAGTAATCCAGCAACGTCGGTGGTGGCTCGCCTGATTTCTTCCCTGTAAGGTGCCGCGAATAGTTCTCAATGCCCCGACAAAAACCCATCTCCTTGATCATTTCCAGATCAAACATCGTGCGCTGATGCAGCCGCTGAGCTTCAACGAGTTTGCCTTCGTTGATGAGTTTTGGCTCCCACCACTCGAGTTCCTCTTTGATTGTTTTGATTGCGCGCTTGATCGTGGGACGCGACATCACATAGTGAGTCTTTGGATAAATTGGAACTCGAGATGTGTGCTTTTCGATGACTTCACCCAGCAGCGGATCGATCGTCGAAATCGAATCAATCTCATCGCCCCACAATTCAATCCGGTACGCTAGATCCTGATAACTTGGATAGATCTCGACGACGTCTCCACGAACTCGAAAGCTGCCGCGTTGAAAGTTGATGTCGGAACGTTCGTACTGAACTTCCACCAACTTCTGCAGCAACACTTCTCGCGACATCCGCGCGCCGGGTTCGATAAAGAACAACAGACCGTAATACGCATCGGGATCGCCAAGACCATAAATGCACGAAACGCTCGCCACAACGATTACGTCGCGTCGTTCGAAGAGTGCGCGAGTCGCAGACATTCGGAGACGATCAATCTCCTGGTTAACAATAGCCTCTTTTTCAATGTAGACGTCGGCAGCGGGAACGTAAGCCTCGGGTTGATAGTAGTCGTAATACGACACGAAATACTCGACCGCATTCTCAGGGAAAAGCGTACGAAACTCCTGGTAGAGTTGAGCGGCAAGCGTTTTGTTGTGTGCCAGGACTAGCGTTGAACGCTGAACCTTTTGGATAACGCTCGCTATGGTGAATGTTTTGCCGCTGCCGGTGATTCCGAGCAGCACCTGATCCTTAGCACCATCGTTTAGACCTTTGACAAGCGCATCAATAGCTGTGGGTTGATCACCCTTGGGTTGATAGTCAGTTTTTAACTTGAAATCCATTGGTGAATTTATAGTAAGGGAAGTAGTGAGGATTACCAATTGGGGCAAATCAGAACATCTTCAAACACCAGCCAGGCTTTAGCCGGTAATCCTTCAATTTCTCCGCTACCAACAACTACATCGAACCTCTGCGACACCACCAGGCTTTAGCCGGTGGTCTTTCAATTTTCTCAACTACAAGCCACCGCGTGCCTCCCCGCGCCACTACCAAGCTTTGAGTAGCTGAGAAGTTGAAGGACCACCGGCTAAAGCCTGGCTGGTGTCGCAGAGGTTCGATGGAGTTGTTGGTAGCTGAGAAGTTGAAGGACCACCGGCTAAAGCCTGGTGGTGTCCTCGTTACGCGGCCTGGCCGGTGATTTGGCTGATCGCTTTTATCGTGGCGGTACGAAGTTCGGGTGGGAGTCTTCCATTATTTGCGATGCCTTGTAGTGGTGATACAACCTGCATTTCCTTGCTCGAGGCCAGCAATCTGATTACCGCAAGCCGGAGCTCCATATTGGGATGATTCTCGATCACGCTGAGAAGTGGCTGTACAACTCCGGCCTTTGCGACGAGAAACAGCAACGAAAAAGCCCCGTAGCATCGTTCATGATTCTCTGCCATCAAATCGTCGATGGCTTCGAACAACAATCCAGAGTCGGCCAGGGCAGTGCCGATGTTCCTTCGTTGCTGCGGTGAACCGTCTTTAAGCGCGTAATTCACACGAGTCGCCGCCAGGTCCGCATCAAGCTCGTAAAGCTTCCTAACCGCCCACTGACGCGTCGCTGCAGATTCGTCTTCCAATAATGCTGAGATGTTTCGAAAAGAACCTTCGTCGGTTCGACGGCGATCGGGATAATTACTGCGACGCCGTGACAACTCTTCGGCGGCTTTCCGCAAGACTATGATGTCTTGCTGCCACCGTTGATCGACGATGGCAATTGCAGCCGTTGCCGTTTTGACTCCGCCGCTCTTTTTATGGTTCCGAACGGTAGATGAATTCTTTCCAAGTTTTTTGGCGAGTGATAACGTCCGACCCATCATTCAAAATTGCCCTGGAACTGTGGAATGTCCTGATGAGGTTCCGGATAGATCTCGTCCATCGGAACGATTATCTCGGGCTCGAGAGCGACGACTTCAGGTGTGAATGGCACAGATGCTGCCGCGGCGAGCGCCAAAGGAACGGGAGTTGACGACCACTCCGCCGGCGACTCGACGACCGGCTCTGCAGGCTGAGACTTGTCTGACTTTCGCAATTGGAATTTAGTTGAGACCAGCTTACTTGCTGACATACCAAAGCTGCTGTCGAGAACGCATAGCTGCTCGGCGATTATTCGCTGCGAGACACGGTCGAGAGCACCTCGCAATTCGTGACTTGCGCTGGCAACATCGTCGGCGAGAATCATCTCGAAGTCTTGACCACTACTTACGCGGCGTCGCGAATGATTTCTTAAAAGAAGCCCTGCCTCTTTGTGAATCCGACCAGTCGCTACAATCACGAGATGTGAGGCCTCTGTTTCAACCTCAAGATCGACACTCCATCTGGCAAATGGTGGCGTCAAGTCGCCATCCCTTGTAGTGATCAGAAAAGACTCGCCTGAAATATTGGCCATCATTTGTCCAAAACCAGTTCCTTCTGAAGGACCGACGGCGATTTCCCGTTCAGGTACACCGAGGTCGCGCAGAACCGAATGGATCCGGCTCAATAACCAGGAGCCGTCCTCGAGCAGAGATGTCGCCAACTGTGTTGGCGCAATCACTTCCTGCACATTTTCGTCAGCTACGGCGGAGCCGCATTCGCTGCAAGTCGCGTCACTAACTGTGACAACGGCAAGCGCCCCTGCGTTTGGCAAACGGAAAAGGGCATGCCCAGTCTTTCTACAACTGACCTGGACTTCTCGTTCGACCAGCCCGACATCTTCAAGCCGTTGGATCGGCACACTCTCCGACTGTGTATCACCACTCAAAAGTTTGACAGCACAACCTTCCTCATGTGCATTGCGGGCCGTCCTTAGAAACAGGCGAGCTCCTTCGTCCTCCAGGCTGGACGCGGCGATGATTCGCCTTGTCATCATTTCCTTGCGCAGGTTTGTGAACAGAGAGTCTGAGTCCTGCTTTTCGACAAAAGATCTGAAGCCTTGTGGCATTGATTTAGTTTCAGCCTCCCATTCAGGGAAGTTGATCACGTTCATGCCGGTGGTCTCTTCCTGTGCGGCGATCAATAAGGAGCGAATGTCATGGCAGAAACTATTAAGTTTCCTAAATGGCTCCGGCGTTTCCGTTTCGTAAACAATACCTGCTGTAACGAACCCCTCATCTTCAAAAATCAGGTACAGAAGGTAGCCTTCGAAAGCGAAGAGGTCACCAACTACAAAAGGTTCCTCGGTGCTGGATGCTGCCCAGCGCGCCATGGTGTTCTCCACATCCGCAAGCCTGTCCGAGTCAATCAGAAGTTCCTCGAAACAATGGATCCTTAACGACCGAATGACGGGCTTGAAATCGCGTTTTTGTAAAGCATGTAGCAACGTGATGCGAGATTCTTCATTTACGGAATGGTTAAGAACCTTGCTATCCAGAAATAACATGTGGGTCACCTTTCGTGTTTGTAGCTTTGGATCTCAGATCTCAGATCTCAGATCTCAAATATGAAGCACACCTGAGTCTCGATCTGGGATTCTGGAATCTGGGATCCGAGATCTGAGATCATTGTTTCTCCGGTTTGTTAACGCTGATGGTCACCGTTTCATTCCCGTTCTTGTCAGTGGGATAACGACGCTGTCTTGCAATTCGCAGTGCAAGGGCCTCGAAGTTGTCCATCCCTGCCGAATGGTTTGGAATCGACGCATTGAGCACACGTCCATTCTCAATCTGCATGACTACTCTTATTGACTGTGATTTTGTTTCCGCATTCTCATTTGCAGCGGGAGTTGACGATTCACTTTGAACTGCCATGTCAGCGTTTCGTTTGGCGGTCGGTTTATTGTCCCGACGCTCGGCGATAAGAGAACGAACTCTGCTGGATTCCGGGCCGCGGGTCGCAACCTCGTTTGCTCTTGCTTTGTTGGCTGAGGTGTTCTCAACGGCCGCTGGTACGGCATTTCGATCAACCACTGCCGTTCCCTCACCTTCACGCCGGTTCAAATTTGCGGTGAGCGCAATAACAGTTGAAATTGCAATCACGATGATTACAGCCGCAGCAATTAAATAGATTGATTTTTGCCGTGTACCAACACCTCGCGCAGCTGGCAACGCAAGACGTTCAACAGGCGCTGAGAGGGCTGCGGTTTCGGCCGGAATGTCTGACTGAAGTTCAAGTGGCCGGGTTGATGGAGCGGCTTCTAACTGAACGGCTGTCTCATCCCAACAACCGAAAAGTTCCGACACCACCCTCTGCATTGACTGATCAATAGAACGTTGCGACGGTCGGATTAGCGGATTGAAGTTGAACGATGCATCCGGCTGAGATAACAGAACGCAGATGGCTTGTAACCCTGTTAACTCATTCAAGCGTACATCAACCAACTCACCATTCTCGAAGAATAGTGTGGCTGGGCCTTTGGGGTACTCAATCAACAATCTTCCAGACTTCTTCTGATGTCGAAGAATTCCCACAAGATCGGACAGCGAGTAATTGCTGAGGTGGCCGGTTAGAACGACAAATCTATTATTCTGCATGACTACTCCTTACTGACAGGCAGTAAAGCGACCGCAGTTGACTCGCGGGGAAGCCGCTGTGAGCTGCTTAGCCAACTTCTTATCCAGCTTTTCAAGTATTCGAACTTCGACGAGTTGCGCGTCTGGTTGACCAAGTTCCAGATATGAGAGTCCGAGTCCAAGATGAGCCTTCGCCATATCGGGAACCATTGTGGTCGCTTTCTTAAAAGCATCACGGGCATTTGCAAATCGCTTAATGCGAAACGAAGCCAGGCCCAAACCATACTGCGCCTCGGCGCTATCGGGATTGAGTTTGACCGACTGCTGAAACGCTTTCTCAGCCTCGGGATTTTTCTCTAATTTCAGATAAACATCACCCAGATTCAGATAGACCTCGGCCGATGGCGTCAGCTTCACGGACGCTACGAACGCTCCAAGCGCCTCCTTGAGATTTCCATCAACTAAAAATTTCAGACCCTTCTCGTACAAGCCAAAAGCTGCGGCCTCAGGAGAGTTCTCAGTTCTTGCAGAGTTGACAGGTGCTGACTCAGTTGAAGAAGGATTAACCGGCACAGGATCAGGCGCTGCCTTAGCGGTTGGTTCGACTTGCGCTACGTTGTCTCTCGGTGTTTCAACCGGTTCTCGTTCGGCAGATCTCTTTAGATTCAGCAATCGACTTCGACCGGTCGATTCGCCGCTGTCGTCGCTAGCCGACGGACTATTGGTTAATTCCGTGACAGCGCTACTCTTCCCGACGAACTTTGCAACTGAGGGCGAGGGACGAAATTGCAAGGGAGGAGCTTCGCCCACGACTGTCGATGAACTATCGGCGCCTGTTGTGGGAAAGCTGACGTTTGGCTGTTCCAGATTCTCCCCGACGCTTGCGCTAACCGCCGGGAGATCCACATTCTTTACCGGAGTCTCGACAATTTTCGCGACTTCGTCTGTGAAGTAATAGCTGATCGTTCGATAGGTGGTTTCGACTGGCTCGCGCTTGAGTTTACCGTTCTCGAATAACATCAAGCTCGTAACCATCTTGATCCAGTTTCCCACGTTGTCAAATTCATAATCGTAGGCTTCCCGGCTGACGATGGAACCTTCATCGTTACGCACCGTCATCTCCGTGATGTTTCCATGATCGTCGTATTTGTATTCCTGCTTTCCGACAACGGGATCAGAGACGGGATAAGAGACGTTCTCAAGGCGATTGCCCTTGAGACCGTAGGTCGTCAGTTCGATCAATTCACGTGGACCTTCGGCCGAGTCAGTCTCAATCTTTGCAGACTCCGTCTTGACTCGACGTACAGCTCCAACTAAACCGTCCTGCTCCTTAGTGCTGTCCAGCACAGAAACGGGATGTCGTGGTTGAGCTAAAGCAATGGTGTTTTGAACTTGTGCCTGGGCAGCAGCGGCGAATGCTAAGGTGAGAAGCAGGCAGGAAGAATAGAGGACTGCGGAATTGCGAAACATATTGCCCCTCCAGTTGAAATGCGGTGGACTTCGCGTGGCGCGGTGGCGCCGTTAAAGCGAAATGGCGAAGCCCAGCAACCTGGGGGGCAGGCGTGCTGTTCTTTTCTAACTTAGGTTCGGAACCTCAAAAATGTCTGCGACGAGTTCCAGAACCAGTAGCTTGTACGAACCGAGGCGAAGAATACAATAAGCATCGGGAAATTACTAGAGGTTTAGTCGGCGGGAATGGGAGCAGTTGCAAGGGGCAGGAACAGGAGCAGGAGCAGGCGCAGCAGAGCGAAGACCGGTACCGAGCCTTTCGCTGCTCCTGCTCCTACTCCCGTCCCACAGCTTCTCGTTGCTGAGAGCTTATTTGATAAATGGCTTCCATGACCGCAGATCGTACTTCAGCGGGCAAGGAACCTCGTACTGCCAGACGGCGGAAGGGCGGAATAATCTCAGAGCGACCACTCAAAGAAAGCAAATTAATCACGGCCAGCCTGGTCTCCAAGTTCTGACCATCTTCAATTGTGCTCATTAAAGGGTGAATCTCTCCCGCTTTGGCCATGAGAAACAACAACGCCAACGCTTCATGAGTTTTTTCCCGACTGGAACCGGCCAAACTTCTGAGCGCATCGCCCGCCAATCCCGATGCTGCCAGTGATGACCCAATTTGTCGCCGTCGCTGGGGATTGGCTTCACGAAGCGCGCGCGCAAAGGTAGAAGCTGGTTCTGATTCGAGACTATAGAGCGCCTTTGCGGCGGCGTTTCGAACTTCCGGTGAAGGATCGTCAAATGCTTTACACATGAGTGGAAACGCCTGGTTGCGAGCAATTTTCAAAAGATCCTTCAGAGCACTCGCTCGACCCTCAGGACTATTGCTGTTCAGTCGTTCAAATACATGGCCTACGAGGTCGCCATCATCCGATATTGGCGCGATAGCTTTTTCGGTCGTAGCAACCTCAATCTGTTTGACATTCGGTTCCGACTCGGCGAGCAAAGGCATCCAGTTTTCTTCGTTATCGGACCGAGAGTCCATTGAACCGACGATGGGTCTGCTGACTGTATGCCGATTGAGGGAGGCGTTCTGGCCTGGCAACTCTTCGGCACGTTTCCGTTCCTTAGCAAGTAATAGCGCTTCTTCAAGCCGCTGGCGTTGGGCCTCGACCTGTTTGCGAGCTGACGCATTCTCAGCACTCTCGCCTGTTACCTCAAGGCCATTGCATTCTCCGGCTTGCAGCGAATCATTCTCCGAATCTTTTTGCTCCTGGCCCTTCGTTTGAAATCGTTGAAGCTTTTGCTCCAAATCCCTACACGTTTCCTCGACGACTGCTTCTGTCTTCTTGGGTTCCGACTTTCGTCTTGAACTTCGCTTCTTCACGTCCAGGTCTTTGTCTGTTTCTTCAGAGGAACTCGCTTTACGCATTACTTTTGAACTCGCTTCACTTGAAATGTTGAGAATTGGAACTTAGCGAAACTACATTGAGATTTCGCTCGCATTTGTTTCACTTTGAGCAAACGCGATTTGCTCAGAATCGTTCACTCGTGACACTTGAGCGTCGTTGCGCCGTTCGTGCTCTCGTCGTGCTGCTTGTTGAATAGCGTACATTTCATTGAGCGCGGCGATCTTAATTTCCTCGGCGAGCTCATCGTTGCCTGCGATCTGTTGCAATTGCTCAAACACAGCGTCGTCGCCAGTGGAAGCGAGTAGATGGATCACGCTAAGACGAACGCCCATATTCTGATGGCCTTCAATCGACTCTAAAATGGGTGCCGTCATTCCGGCCTTTGCAAGTAGTGAAATAAGACAAAACGCTTCGTACGCTTGCCGCCGGTCGCGACTGGCAAGTCGATCAATGTTCTGCGAGACAATGCCTGCTTTGATACAAGCCTGTGCCACATCACGGAGGGTTTGGTCGTCGGCCGTTTGAACCAACGTTCCATAAGCTGTGGTGCGATCAAAACTCAATCGACTCAGAGCGCGTGCTGCGGCAGCCCTGACGTCTCTCGATTCGTCAGCCATACCGATTAGCACTGCCGGAAAAACCAGTTCATGGTCGATGAAGCCCAGGCTCGACACGGCAAGTGAGCGCACCATCGACTCCTCATCCTGTTGAGCCATTGAGACGAGGGTCGCAATGGCATCCTTCACGGGGAACTGTGCAAGTGTCTTAACTGCTTCACTGCGCACTTCAGGGTTGTCACTGGTTGCTTTGGTTAGCGCTTCGTTCAGATTGTCGTCTTCAATGGTTTCCGGCAGCTCTTCAACTGCAGACTGACTTTGTCCCAGCTGAGCAAAATCAAAAATCCCGGAGTCACTTACAAGATCACTTGAAAACGAGGGCGCGACAGCATCCAACAGTTCTACGGGCTCGACTGAACAGGCAGCCAGTGCACGACTCACTAAACCTTTAGGCAGTTCACTTCGATTACGAGCTGCGTCAATGAGCGCACCAATTGCGAGGGGTAGCGCTAGTTCACCGATACTCGATATGACCTGGTTCCGGACGATAGCTTCGGTATCGTGAAGACCTTCTAATAGGGAAGGTAGTGCTGCTGTAGATCCGATCTCTCCAAGAGTGCGTGCTGCCATCGTCCTATCAAATGGATCTGAAGACGACAACAAAGCCCCACATTCCCGTGAAACAAATCCATACGCTTCCAGAGCACTTCTGGCACGTACGCGTTCCTCTTCAGCAGTTTCGGAGGCGGAAATGATCTTGATCAGAGAAGTCTGTATTGCCCTGCGGTCTTCTGAAGCGCGCGATGACAATACTTCGGTTCTGTGCGGCTGGCCCAAAGCGAGTTTGCGAACTTCCTGACCAATGCGATAGGGACTGTAGAGAGACACTGGTGGTGGGGCTGCTGGTTTCACTTCTGTCTTTGTTTTGCGGCGATTGGCCTTTACGCTGACCGAAGTTGCTTCTTTTGCTTTGACAGGGAGTGTTTCAGCGTCAGCCACCTTCTTATCGGAGTCAGGTGGTTCAACGGTTTCATCTTCCCAGCCGGATTGCTTGCGAAATCTGAACGTAACGAAGAGCGCTATAGCTGCTAATACAACAACAACCACAACTCCCGTCCAGGAAAATATCGAAGTGAAAATCGTGCCACCCTGCGGTTCGCCGACCGTAATTGTGGTCGCAACTTCGGCGGCGCTCTGATTAGCCGTGGCGTCAATAGGAGTCGCTGCCTGAGCAGGTCGCTGAGAATTGGTTGAGACTACAGCAGGTGAAGAGTTACTTACGGGTGTTGCGTTTGTAGAATTACCGTAGTTCGGCAGTGAATAACCTTGATTGGGATCAGACGCGGCACTGGCATCACGACTTTCCAATTCTCCGGCGACACTAAGGTTGATGCGCTTAGCATCAGTGCTAACTTGAACTGAGGCGCCCGCCTTAGTGTATAGGAGAACCTCCACTGCACTGCCACTTCTTCTGATCCGGTAGCCACGTCCATCCTTGAGGCTTTCTGATGGATGTCCTCCGGGAATTACAACGTGATATCCCTCCTTGTCCTGCCAGTTTTGAGCCTGACTCAGCGAACCGTCGGCCGTAATCGTGACCAGTGTGGTATTGGAAACTGGACGAGCAGTTACATCAAGTAGAGTGATTGACACTTCCGGCTGTTGTCCTCGAGCGAGGAGAAGCGGCGTGAGAATGAGCCACAAAGCCGCAAGCAAATGAAGAGTTACCCTCAGCCATCTTCTTTTTGCAGAGGTGGAACAGACGTGAGTTATGGAATTATTCATTGGAATAAAGAGAGCAACCTTTTGAAAGGGCTTTTTCTAACCGGCCAGTTGTGGGCGTGATGGCCGGGTCTGGCGAAGGTACCGTCGCGGCGAATACGGCAAGACGACGATCTATTGTTCGTCGCTAAATTTGTAACCGATGCCCCAAACAGTTAGCACCATTTGAGGGTTCTCGGGATTTTCTTCGATCTTGGCTCGGAGTCGATTGATGTGAGAATCAATTGTCCTATCGTAGCCTTCGTAGGAATAATCCCAGATCTTTTCAAGTAAGTACTTTCGAGGAAATACCCGCCCCGGGTTCGATGCGAAAAGCCGAAGGAGATCAAACTCTTTCGGTGTGAGTTCAACTTGACGATCACCAATCGTTACTTCTCGCTTGGCAGAGTCGATTCTCAAACGACCTCGGACGATTGGAGCCTCGTCGCGAATGCCATCCGGCGTCGGACCAGTTCGTGTGCGACGAAGTACCGATTTGATCCTGGCCTCGAGTTCACGCAGGCTGAAGGGTTTGGTGATGTAATCATCCGCCCCCATCTCCAGGCCGAGCACCTTGTCAACAACGTCATCTTTCGCGGTCAGCATGAGAATCGGCAAATAACCCACCTTTTCTCTTAGCTCTTTACAGACCGCCAGACCATCCATCTTAGGCAGCATCAGATCGAGGACGACAGCATCTGGAGGATCTTCCAGAGCTGCCTTCACGCCATTGAGGCCGTCTTCAACCGTCTTTACGCTATAACCCGCCCGGGAGAAATACTCGCTGATCGCTGTCGAGATGTTCTCGTCGTCTTCAACAACGAGCAACGTGACCTTTCGCTCGCCGGCATCAGGTACGGTAAAGTTTTCTTTTGCTGTTTTCTGTCTGTCAGTAGCTGTGGCCATCAGAATTTAGTCGTCTGAACTGACAAGCAGGAGGCTCAAGAGGGCTGACGCCAATTGGGGTCTGGCGCGATTCGGTCAAAAGGATAGTACAGGAGGAACAGATTTTTTTTCAAGTCCAAAGTTAAACAGTTGGGATCAGACAGGACCCATTTGACCTAACGGAACCAACCACAACCCTACATCCGAGACTTGTCCCCCGCCGCAACGGCCTTCTTTAGTCGCTCCTGATAATGCCCCAACGAAGTCGCGTATTGCGAATTTGTAGTCTCCTTAGTCAACCGTTCGAGCAGTTCCACTCCCCGCGGATCGCCAATGGAGACGATCGATTCCGCTGCTGCACTTAGCAAACCAAAATTAGATCGGCTGACAGCTTCTTCGAGGGTGCTGGAGAGTATTGAATAAGCGCGAGGATCATCCTTGCCGGCAACTCCGAGCAGTTTTGTCGCGGCGAGCCGGACCTGCGGATAGTCACCTTGGGCCGCGTACTTAACCGCTATGTCAATCGCTTTTTTGTCGCCGAGTGCGGCAAGTCCTGTTAAGGCCGAGACTCGAATAGTGTTGTGCCACGAAGGTTCATCAATAAGTCGCACCAGAGTTGCAAACGCGCTCGGGTCTTTCGTTTGTCCGAGAGCAAGGGCAGCCGCCTTGATAACGCCGTAACTTTGATCGTTCAACGCTTCCTGATAAACCGCCGCCAGTTTGGGATCCTTTGACGCAGCCAACGAACCAATTGCTTTAGCCCTGACTCGCGAATCACGATCCTTCGTTGCAGCCAACAGTGCATTACGGCCAGGTTCGCCCGCCGCCTCTGCTAGAGCAACCACCGCCTCGAGTCTGGTGGCCCAAAACTTATCAGCTGTGGCTGTCTTCGCGAGGGTCTGGAGAATTGCATCGCTGTCCGCGCTCGCCACATTTGCCTGCTTACGTTGAGCGTTAAGTTCATTCAATGCCCAGATACGTCCGACTACATCCTGATCGTGTTCAACCTGGTAGGTGAGTTCGCTCTTTGATTTCTTAAAGTCCAGTTCTTTAATCAACGTTCCCTGGTAATCGAAATTCACTAATAACGGTTTTGAATCGACTTTGAACGTGAATGTTTGTTCCTGCTTTGGTTCGATCCGAACTCGTTCGATCCGCGCGTTGCCGGCAGTTCCAATCTCGATCTCCACTGGGGTTTGGAAAAGTTCAACCTGAGGATATTGAGAATCCGGATCCTTCATTTGTTTTTGACGAACCGTCAACGCCAGTGACTTCGTTTTTTCATCGTAACGCTGGGTTACCTCAAATATTGGGTGGCCCATGCGATAGAGCCACTCATCAAAGAACCAATCCACGGATTGTCCGGTCGCTTCTTCAATCGCGACGCGAAACTGCTCAGTCTCGACTGGCTGATTCGCATACTTCTTGAGGTAATAATTGATCGCACGCCACCAATTCTCTTCTCCGAGACTCTTGCGCAACATGTGCAAGACTGCGCCGCCTCGTGGGTAGGCATAAGTGTCAAAGACGGCATCAGGGTCTCGATAATTCTTAGTGACGATTGGCCGGCGATTTCCCTGTTTCCAGGTTGCAAAATAAGAGTCCTGATTTGCTTTGATATCAGAGTAGAGAAAATCGTCTCGTCCGAGCTTGTATTCATCCCACATTGCCTGGAAGTAGGTCGCAAAACTCTCATTCAGCCAAATGTCTGACCAATCTCGGCAAGTGACGTAGTCGCCAAACCACTGGTGCGCCAGTTCGTGAGACTGCAAAGAGTCGGTGGTCTGATCGAGCTCCGTGCGCGCATCGTGAATCATATTGTCCGTTTGCGTTGTTGCACTGATGTTTTCCATACCGCCCCCGAAATCGTGGGCCGTAGTTTGTGCATACTTCGGATACGGATATTTGATCCCGGTCTTCTCTGAAAAGAACTTCACCATCTCTGGTAAGCGAGCAACGGTAATCTTCGCTTCGGCAGCTTCTTTTGGATAAGCGTAAGTGGTTATCGGGATCCCTGCGTATTCGCCACTAACTGCTGTGTATTCACCGACGACAATCGAGGTGAGATAACTCGCGTGTGGTTGATCGATTTTCCAGTGGAACGTTCTGGTTCCATCCTGGTTCTCTTTTGTCTCCAGGAGTCTGCCGTTGGAAATAACTTGCAACGGCTTTTCTACAGTTGCAGTTATCTCGGAAGTGAAGAAATCGTTCGGATGGTCATAACAAAGGAACCAGTAGTGGTTGTATTCGCTCTCGCCCTGCGACCAGATCTGTTTTGGTCGCGAAGGATCGTCTGGACCAGGCTTAAGAAACTTCAAACCAACTCCAACCAGACCCTGACGACTGGGATCTTGCGGCCCGTTCGTGTGGTAGTCGATTACTATATTCAACTCATCAGCAGGTTGATAGGCACGATCCAATGTAATGGTTACTTTTTCCTTTGCTGCATCAGTAACAAACTGCAAGTTCGCTGTTGCAGTCGATGATTTGCCCATTAACGTGACGGCTGTTGGAGTGATATTGGCCGCATCAAGTTTGATTGTTTGAAGATTCGGAACCAGCGGGGCAAAAACCACCGTCTCACGGCCCAGTAGCTGCTCTTTGTTCCAGTCGAAACGTAAATCAAGTGCGATATGGCGAGTATCGAAATCATGGTCCGGGATATATCTGGTCTGCGGAAGAGGTCTGGTTGCTCGTATTTGCTGCAGAGCAAGCTCATCTGGGGCCGACCTCGCTGTTGATGTAAATGAAGAGAAGATCAGGCCGATCGAAATAAGGCCAATAATTATCTGATTGAAATAAGCTCGACTACGCATCTTTTTGACTCCCTCGATCACGAGTTTCCGAGGATCTCCTTCATTGGAAAGTAATCTGAAATTTGAGATCGATGATCTGCGATCTAATTTTTGTTATTGTTACACGGACAACCGCTGATACAAAGGAAGGACGCGATGAATACTGAAGAGAGAGATAATCTAATTGCCAAATACTCGGCCGGCTACGATGCAGTCATGAAAGCGCTCGATGGATTCCCTGCCGACAGCCTGGGCGCTCATCCGATACCAGGCAAATGGAGCGCTCGGGAGATCGTTCATCATCTGGGCGACAGTGAAAGCACGTCTGCCTTTCGTCTACGCAAGTTGATTGTCGAAGATAATCCTACAATCGAGGGCTACGATGAGAATGCGTTCGCCCAAAAGTTGAAATATAACCAGCGGGATATGGCGCCAGCGCTTGAATCCTTTCGTTCGGCACGTGCGACAACTGCTCAGCTTCTGGGACTCCTTTCTGAAGACGATTGGAAACGCGAGGGCGTTCACACCGAAAGTGGGCCTTACTCCGTGGAGAAGTGGCTACGTATTTACGCGGACCATGCACACAATCATGCGTCACAGATTCAACGATTGAAAGATGCACTGTAAAAAAATGTCCGATGTGCTTTAGCTTGTCGTGTGATCCCAAAAACGAAAGATCAAATGATTCCGCTGCGATTCGATCATTAGTGTCCGGGATCACACGACAAGCTAATTAAGCATATCGGACATTAATGACTTAAATCACAACCTGTCTTGACAAAGTTTTTTCACGCGAGCACAATCCGCACTGCCTCTAATCAAGAAAATTTTTCGATAGTCTATGATGAGTGCTGCCACTCTACTGCAAACATCTCTTCCTGATCTAAAACTCCTTCGGCGTGGGAAAGTTCGTGATGTTTATGAAGTCGATGATGATCGATTACTCATCGTCGCAACTGATCGAATTTCTGCATTCGACTGTGTTTTACCAACTCCGATCGAGCGCAAAGGTGAGGTACTGACTGCACTGTCAGAGTTCTGGTTTGAGAAACTGGGACACATCGTTGCGAATCACTTCATCACCTCCACCATCGACGAGATGCCAGAGCCTGTGCAACGCGAACGACAAGCACTCACTGGTCGCTCGATGCTTGTGCGCAGAGCGGAAGTTTTTCCTGTCGAATGCGTAGTCAGAGGTTATCTGGTTGGATCAGGTTGGAAAGACTATCTGAGAACTGGTGAAGTGTGCGGTCACAAGTTGCCTGGCGGCTTACTTGAATCGGCTGAGTTGAGGGAACCTCTGTTCACGCCTTCGACGAAAGCGGAACAAGGTCATGATGAGAATATCAGTGAAGCGAAGGTTCGTGACCTCGTTGGCGCGGAAGCGACCGAACGTCTCAGAGACACTTCCATCAGACTCTATTCCGAAGCGCGTCGCTACGCTCGAGAGCGAGGCATCATCATCGCTGACACTAAGTTCGAATTTGGATTGGATAAAAATGGCGCCTTGACGCTTGTCGACGAAGTGCTGACACCGGATTCATCAAGATTCTGGCCGGCTGACTCTTATGAGCCAGGTCGTTCACAACCATCGTTTGACAAACAGTTTGTGCGTGACTACCTGGAGAAGCTTCAGTGGGACAAGAAGCCGCCCGCACCAGCAATTCCACCGGAGGTCGCTAAGGCAACAACAGAGCGCTATGTTGAAGCGTATCGACTGTTGTCAGGGAAAGAACTCTAAGACATTGCCGATTGCCAATTACCTATTTTTAGCTATCGGATCGAGCGCGGTTACTAAGAAAACAAATCGGCAATTGGCAATCGGAAATCGCAATACCTAAACCAAGCGTTATTGAGCTCCCATGATTCACAATCGGCTTGAAACACTGATTGACGAAATGCTGGAGGGCCAAATCCTTCTGGACGAGGCCATGGCAGAGTTTGAAAAGCTCTATATCAAAAAAGCCCTGGCCCGGCACAAACAGCATCTGAGCAAAACCGCATCCGCGATTGGAATCCACCGCAACACCCTGTCAAAACGCGTCGCGAGCTATCAAAAGCAAGAACGCCACGACGGCAAACACCTCAGAAAAGCAGCGAGACGCTAGCGAATTTCAAATTTAAGATTCGGCGGAGTAATGAATAGGACCTATTCCACCTATGGGACCTGTTTCGAACCAATAAATCTGCAATCTGAGATTCGCTCGGTTGACAACCCTTCCCCCACCTCTTATTCTTGGCACTCCGCTACTGAGAGTGCTAGAATTCGGGCTCAGAGCTCTGTCTTAATACCAATACCAAATGAATCTGCAAGGAAAGTGAAAGGAGATTAAGTATGGCAACGAACATCCGACCCCTTCATGACCGCGTGATTGTGCGGAGAATCGAAGAGGGTGAGCAGGTCCGAGGGGGAATCATCATCCCGGATACTGCGAAAGAGAAGCCCCAGGAGGGTGAAGTGGTAGCTGTTGGTGAAGGTAAATATAAGGAGGACGGCACGCGTCAAACGCTGGATGTCAAAGCCGGTGATCGTGTGTTGTTCGGTAAATACAGTGGTTCCGAAATCAAAATCGATGGTGAAGAGTTTCTCATCATGCGTGAGGACGAAATCCTCGGGATCCTTGAGCGAGCCGGCGCGGCCAGCGGCGGTAAGAAGGGTAAATAGCTTTTAAGTGGTTGCCGAAATAGGTCGAATCGGTCCTATTCCTTCCACCAACAATCCACCAAATACCAGGAGAAGAAAGAGAAATGGCAAAGCAAGTAATTCACGGTGAGGACTCGCGAGCGGCGATTTTGAGAGGTATCAACCAACTCGCCGACGCTGTGAAGATCACCCTCGGCCCGAAGGGCCGAAACGTCGTGATCGATAAGAAGTTCGGCTCACCAACAATCACTAAAGACGGTGTGACCGTCGCAAAAGAGATCGAATTGAAAGATGCGCTCGAGAACATGGGCGCCCAAATGGTACGTGAAGTTGCTTCCAAGACCTCTGACGTCGCGGGCGACGGCACAACCACAGCCACAGTCTTGGCACAGGCAATCTTCCGCGAAGGTGTGAAGACAGTTGCTGCGGGCGCAAACCCGATGGCTCTGAAGCGTGGAATCGACAAGGCCGTCGAATTGGCAACTGCCGAGATCAAGCGCCTTTCGAAGCCGGTCAAGGGCGACGCAATCGCGCAGGTTGGAACTGTCTCGGCTAATGGCGATACAACCATCGGCACAATCATCGCCGAAGCAATGAACAAAGTTGGCAAAGACGGTGTCATCACAGTTGAAGAATCAAGAACGATGGATACTTCGCTTGAAGTAGTCGAAGGAATGCAGTTCGACCGCGGTTACCTCAGCCCTTACTTCGTAACCGATCCGGAGCGAATGGAAGCCGTTCTCGAGAATCCATTGATCCTGATTAACGAAAAGAAGATCAGCTCAATGAAAGACCTGCTGCCATTGCTCGAGCAGGTTGCGAAGATGGGCAAACCGATGCTGATTATCGCTGAGGATGTCGAAGGTGAAGCGCTCGCAACGCTCGTCGTGAACAAACTGCGTGGCACTTTGAACATCGCGGCCGTTAAGGCGCCAGGCTTCGGCGATCGGCGCAAAGCAATGCTCGAGGACATCGCCATTCTCACGGGTGGCAAAGTGATCAGCGAAGATCTTGGGATCAAACTCGAGAACGTTAAAATCGAAGATCTTGGTCGCGCCAAGAAGATAACCATCGACAAAGACAACACCACTATCGTCGAGGGTGCCGGCAAACAAGCCGACATCGAAGGTCGCGTCAAAACACTTCGTGCTCAAATCGAAGAAACCACTTCCGACTACGACCGCGAGAAACTTCAGGAGCGGCTTGCGAAACTCGTCGGAGGCGTTGCTGTAATCAAAGTCGGCGCCGCAACTGAAACCGAGATGAAGGAGAAGAAAGCTCGGGTCGAGGATGCAATGCATGCTACCCGCGCTGCCGTTGAGGAAGGAATCGTTCCAGGCGGTGGAGTCACTCTCATTCGCGCTGCCAAAGCACTTGAGAAGGCGCGAAAGAATGACGAAGGCGGCGATCCTGACGAGCAGATTGGCATAAACATCGTCCGCCGTGCTTTGGAGGAGCCACTACGCCAGATCGTACAGAACGCGGGTAAGGAAGGCGCTGTGATCGTTGAACGAGTTCGCTCTGAAAAGAACGAGAACGTTGGCTTCAATGCTCAGACGGAAGAGTTCGAGGATCTGGTAAAGGCAGGAGTTATCGATCCAGCCAAGGTGACTCGTACGGCTCTTCAGAATGCTGCTTCAATTGCCGGCTTGATGCTGACAACGGAAGCGATGGTCTCCGAGCTTCCTGAAGAGGATAAAGCTGGCCCTGCAATGCCAGGTGGTATGGGCGGCATGAGTGGAATGGGAATGTAAACTCAGATCTTAGATTTCAGATCTCAGAAAGGCCTCGTCTTTAGTGACGAGGCCTTTTTGCGAATGGCATTGGGACACCACCGGGCTTTAGCCGCTAGTACTTCAATTTCGGAACTACACAGGAGACCTCGTTTCTTTCGACACCACCGGCTAAAGCGCGGGGGTGCCGCGATCACTTCGGATCGCCAGCTTCCAAGCGTTTTCTCTCCTGCTTAGTTTGATAACTCTCCTCCAAAAACTCTACGCCCTGGACGCTGATCGAGAGGCCTCCGTGATCTTCATGCTTAATGAGGTGTTTCTGCAGCAAGTACCAAATCGTAAACTCAAGATGTTCGCGTGGCCTTCCTATCATCTTTTCCAGATCCAGAAGTGATAATCCGGAATTCTCCTGATCCGTGCGCCGTTTCGTATAGAGGACCTCGAGAATCGCCAGACGCGACACCTTTTCCAATTCAAAATTGCCTTCCAGCCGCGCTCCCTCACTTACCAGACGCCACCGGTCCTTCTGTTGCCGCTCGTGCCGAACATCGTAACTCGCGCGCTTTTCTGGATCGCTCAGTACCGAGTAGGCCTCGAGAATTGTGCGAAAGCGCTCTTCGTCACCGGTTTGCTGGTTGTCAGGATGAAAGCGTTGAGCCAACAGACGGAAGACGCGATTGATTGTCTCCGGGTCGGCATTGGTGCTTACCTGCAATACGTCGTAATAATCTTGGGCTTTCTCACCAGGCATAACGGTTACCTTTTTTAATATTTAGTTCGGGCCGGCGGTGGCTTTCATGGCTTGGTCTCCAGTCTGAAACCTCCCCCCTATTCGCACTTTCAACAATATACCAAAACGAGGACTAGTAAATGCTCCTTTTCAGGGTGTACATCGCCTTGCTGGCACTGGTGTTTCTTCTGCTGACTCTCTTGCTTCGAGGAGTTGGTTTACTGGAGGGTGCCGTCGTGACCTGCGCCCTCCTTTTTTTGATTTTCGACACTCGGCTGGACTTATTGCGCCGAAGAGCAATCGAAAACTTGATTCACTCGCTCCTTGATGAAGTCATTTGAGACCCTAATGATTGCCCCAACCGTCAACTTCATAATCAGCTTCGCCTTTGCACTAATACTCCACGAACTCGGTCACTTAACTGCCGCACGACTCTGCCATATTCCAGTCAGTGAGGTGGGATTAGGCTGGGGACCGAAGATTCTTCAGCGAAGATTTGAGGGACTTGATTGGCAGTTACGCCTGGTTCCAATTGGCGCATTCGTACGTATGGACATGCGGGTCCTTCAACTTCGCAGTCTTCATCAACAGCTGTTTGTACTGGGTGCAGGCATTGGCGTGAACTTAATGCTCGCCATATTAACGTGGGGTACTTTGTTTGGCATTCTGAACCTCGCACTCGCGATCGGCAATTGTATTCCACTGTACCAACAAGACGGCTGGAAGGGCGCTATAGTGCTCTCACGGAAACTATTGGGAAAACAGAATCGCCTTGTCGAGTGGACAGTTACGATTGTGGGTGGACTGTTCGCGCTGGGCGTGTTCACCAAAGCGTTGAACGCCTGGTGATGTCCACACTAAACCTATAAGACACATCAGCCTTATAAGACCCATGACCGAAGATCTTGAACGACAATTGACCCGTCTCTACGTTGCCCTGGCCATGACCCGCAATGTCGCGCAGCGTGCGAAAGACCCGGACGAAGCTTCGCGTTCAGTTGTTACGTTGGTGGATGTAGCGTCCGGAATTGTGGAAGAAATACTTAACCCGCCATTGTCATATTCAATAGAACCCAACACCTCGACGACCGAGATCGAAATGGTGATGTGAGATTTTTGTCTAAAACGGCGTCTAGATTCTAGAAGGCAGTCTAGATCTCAGATGCCGCTAAATGGAAATTCGGGGTTTTTGGCCCTTTTCCATAAGGCGTAGATCGTTTTTGAGTGGCAACATAATTGCAATGGTTTGCGAACACGAAACTAGTTTCATGGGATCAGCAGTACCCACGATCCCCAACCATCCACGTGAGGCCAATAAGCTGTGCAAGTAAGCCGATACTTGTTCCGCACGATTGGGTTTTCAATTAACTAGATGCAGATAGTTTTGCGAAGACCGCTTATATCTACGTCAGCCACTTCGGGTAACTAGCTCTTACATCTTTTCGCAGAAGGAGAAATCCAAGCCGCATCTCTCTGAAGCCCCTTCAATTTTCAGACTGCAATGGCTCAGATTTATTAGCGCTTAGGAACCACCAAAACCTTATGCCCGTCGCAACTCCCACAGCCTTCGACGGCTGGTCCGGCACCGAAATCTCTCCCAGAGGACGTCGAAAACCGGATCTTGATGCGGACGCGATCCCAACGAAGAGTCGCCCAACTTTGATTGGTGATTCACCAGTCATGCAAAAGCTCTTCACGGTTATTGACCGCGTTGCCCCAAACGACAGTTCAGTTCTACTTGTTGGCGCGACTGGAACTGGAAAAGAATTGGTTGCTCGCGCAATCCATGACAAAAGCCCACGCCGCAATGGACCCTTTGTTGACATTAACTGCTCAGCAATCCCAGAAGGTCTCATTGAAGCCGAACTCTTTGGACATCAGCGCGGAACCTTCACTGGCGCCCACGAAACCCGATGCGGCCTTTTCGAAAAGGCCTCAGGCGGCACGCTCTTTCTCGACGAAGTTGATGCTCTGAATCTTTCTGCGCAGGCAAAATTGCTGAGAGTTCTTCAGGAGAAGACGGTTCGTCGCATCGGCGCCCGAGCCAACGTGGCAATCGATGTTCGAATTATCTCAGCTACAAACTGCGATCTCGCTCAAGCAGTTGCCGAAGGTCGGTTCCGACCCGATCTTTACTACCGCTTGCGCGTGTTGCCGTTGCAACTGCCGGAGTTGTGTACTCGCTCAGGTGACGTTGACCTTCTGATTGACCACTTCCTTGATGAAAAAGCACTAAAGGTTGGATTCACAACGAAGCGTTTCTCGGCACAGGCCCGACGCGCCATGCGCGACTACCCGTGGCCGGGCAACGTGCGCGAGCTCGAGAACGCAATCGAGTACGCTCTCGCGATCAGTCTTGAGGATGAAATCGGAGTGGCAGACCTACCGCTGGAAATCTCGAGTTACAGAACTGAGAACAGCGGCACCCAGTTCAAGCAGGTGCTTGAGGCCTACATGAACGAGACTGTTCCTCTGGCAGAAATTGAAAAGCGCTACATCCTTACGATACTGCAGCAATTTGGCGGAAATCAGGTCCGGGCTGCAGCTGCGCTCGGAATCGACCGCAGCAAACTCTACCGAAGATTGAAGCAGTATGGGGTTATGGCGGTGAAATTCATTCAGGAAGAGGATCTGGACGGACTACAACTGAGAGCTCGTTAGCGCATCCGATATGCTTTAGCGTGTCGTGTGATCCCAAACACGAACATTGATTGCTTGATGTCCGGAATGCTTTAGCTTTGTCGGACACGCTTTACAGCCCCGACCATGACACACAACTGCTCGCCAGCGAGCAGTTGTGTTCTTTCGCACACGCTCCGCCCTCAAAAACTATTGAAATGCACTGATATTCAAACGGCATATCGGTTGCGGAGTCATTTCAAAAACCGTTCTCATCGGGAGTTCTGTCCATGAGAAGAACCAAAGACTGGATTATCGTCAGCGCGATTTCACTTCTGTTAGCCCACTCCGGTGTGACCTTGGGTCAACATCTATCCCCTACCTACTCAACTCAAATCCTGCACAACTCAGACGTTCTGGCAATGGTTAAGAAAGGGATAAAGACCGACGCCATTACCGACCGCATACTCCGATCTACGTGCAACTTCGATGTATTCCCTCCAGTCTTACAAGATTTAAGGCGGCGCGGTGTCCCCGAACTTGTACTGCAGCTAATGACCGTAGTCCCAAACGGTCCACCTGCTCAGGTAACGCTCACAAGTGACATCAAGCCAGAGACGACGATAGTCAAACTTCCACAAGGTCTCCCTATCACGGTTGAAACTCTCTATCCGATTTCAACAGCGAAGTTCAAGGCTGGTAATTCAATAGCGCTCGTTGTCGCCCAACCGGTTTACGTTGATGGTGTGTTAGTCGTATCGCGCGGAACCGTGGCACGCGCCAGGATAATCAAGGCTGAAAAAGCAAGACTTTTGGGTCGCGGTGGCGCCCTCGCGTGGCGCCTGGATGAAATCCGCGCGGTCGATGGGACTAAGATTCCAGTGCAGTTATCCGGAAAAGCTGTTGGAAATGACAAGGGCCTTGAGATGGCCGGTGGCGTTGTTGCAACTGCGGCAGTTGTCTTTCCTTACACTGCTCCCGCCGGAGTCGTTTTTGCGTTCCAGAAAGGCGATGACGCAGTAGTCCGGGGAAACAAACGCTTCAGCGCCCTGGTGGGTAGGGAGACTGAAGTTGTCGGTATGGTGCCAGATATGGATCGTGTTTTTTATCATTCTGCCGACTCGATTAAGGCGGTATCAAAGCCGTCTGGTTCAACGGCACCAACCAGCTTTCCGCGGTTAGGTGTGAGGAATTAATCGGAAATCAGCAGGAATTGCTTTTCTTCTTTATAAGGAACCTGTATTAGATAGAAGCGATCCACTCAGCCCAATGAAAGCAGGGTCTCCCGAGAGATGAACTTCAACTTAACGACGGTTCTATTGCTGGTGATAATTGTCATCGGTGTTGGCTATTTGGTAATGAAACGACGAAAGAAACAGAACTGATCGCTGGGGTTTTCGTCATATAGCAGGACACACTCACGGTTTGAATCCGTAAGGAATCGAACCTCATCGGAGTTTTGTCTTTGCGAAAGCTGGATGTTTATTCAACTGACAAGCCGATTCACGTTTCGCCGCATTTTTCCCGTGGCGTTTTTTTTAATGGTCTTTAGTCTCGCGGTCTTGCAGTGTGCCTACATCGATCCCGATTTGTGGTGGCACCTGCGCGCGGGCCAGGACATCCTGACCACTCACACAATTCCCCACACCGATATCTATTCCTTCACCAAAGCAGGTTCTGAGTGGGTCACTCATGAATGGTTATCGGAAGTGATTTTCTACGGCATCTTCCGGGTAGCAGCCTGGACAGGCTTGATCACGATTCTCTCAGCTCTAATCGCGTTGGCACTTTTTATAACCTACAGACGTTGCGAGGGTCGACCTTACATTGCAGCGTTCGCAATTTTATTAAGTGGCGCGGCCTCAGCACCGCTGTTTGGCATTCGGCCTCAGATGATCTCGTTTTTGTTGACGAGTATTTACATCGCTCTGCTAAGCAAATTTATTAATACTGAACGTACAAAGCTTCTTTTCTGGCTCCCCCCAATGATGTTGCTTTGGGTGAACCTACACGCCGGATATGCGGTGGGCCTCGGTCTGATTGGACTCTACACCGTAAGTGTGATGCTTGATGGTAAATGGCGTCTGTTACGGCCACTCGCAATTACATTGTTAGTGTCAGCAGCATTAGTTCCGTTAAATCCAAACGGACTGAGAATGTTCTCTTACCCCCTCGAGACGCTAAGGTCCCCATCGATGGCCAAGTACATTGAAGAGTGGGCCTCACCCAACTTCCATCAGGTAACTTATCTGCCTCTTGCATTATTGTTCTGCGCCTTGATCGCCGGACTTGCGTTGTCTCCCAAGCGAGCACAAGTGGGTGAAGTCTTTCTACTTCTAGTGACAGGTTTCGGAGCATTGAGGTCAGTACGTCACATTCCGATCTTTGCGCTGATTGCTGCTCCAGTGGTAGCAAGAAACCTATGGGCCATCATGGTTGCGCGTGGTTGGGAGAGATGGTTTACAAAGCCTGAATCCCCGGCGATAGGATTGGCATTTGCGATAAACGTGCTGTTGTTGTTAGCGCCGATAGGTGTCGCTTGCTTACGAGTGGGCCACTTTGTAGCTTATCAACCAAAGTACGAGGCAAAGAACTATCCACAGAAAGCGGTGGATTTCTTAGCCCAGCAACAATTCTCCGGTCCCATGTATAACCAATATGGTTGGGGCGGCTATCTGATCAAACGGCTGTATCCCAAATACCGCGTTTACATCGACGGCCGAGCAGATGTTTATGGCGACGACTTCATGACCGAGGCGATGCGTACTTATGACGGCCGCGAAGGTTGGCGCGAACCATTGGATCGACTGTCGGTGAGCACCGTACTGGTTTCTCCGGACTCGCCGTTGGCAAGTTTGTTAAGGGTTGATGGAACATGGAAGACAGCTTATGAAGACGACCAGGCGGTAATCTTCACGAGGCCTCGAGATACACAGACAGCTGCGAATATGAAGGCTTCGACTGCGGAAACACTACGTTAAGATTAGAACTTCTGGAGGTTGATGAAAGTGCAGAATCAATTAGGGCTTTTGCTTTACACGGATCCTGGGACCGGCGCGATGATCTGGCAGTTGGCGGCGGCTTCATTAGTTGGCGCCGCATTCTATTTTCGACACTATTTCTCGAAACTCAAGACCGCCATTATTTCGGTTAGAAAAAAGAGGTCGGAATCCAAACCAGTTTGACGAGGATTGAACACAGCACCCACCGTGCATACTGATACCTACCCGAGACTCGGACCATCTCTTTACGCGATTCCGAAGGCCGGCGCATCCCAAAGGACGCTCCGGTTCTCGGAATGGTCTCCGCCGGATTCCCTGAACATCTCCAAGCTTTTTTGAACTCCGAAAGAGCGACCGGATACCTAAAACCAGGAGTCATAATTCCAACGTGCTCAGAGATTTGGTCGTCGCGATCTCGCTTTCAAATCTTTGCTTCATAAACGCATGGCGTTCATTACTAATAACATCATCCTACTTCTACTACTATCACCAGAAGACACTTCCACCCCCAGTTGAGTATTTATCGCTAATGCTTCTGGTCGTCGCGCTCGGCCTCCTTTTCTTCATGGGAATCAGGACAGTGCGCCGGACCGGGAACACCAGGCTCAAAAATTGGGCCAGGATAGTTTTCATCCTTATCCTAAGCGTGCCGGTATATGGGCTGCTGACACAACTAGACAACAGCTTCGTTCTCAGATGGCTTACCAGGATTTCTGGAGATGGACTCACCGCTCGACGTCTGATCTTTTCGGTTCCTCTGGCGGTTTCGTTATTCCTTACAGTCATTGCATTTTTCAAGGCCAAAGCGGCGACGAGATTGGCGATTAGCGTACTATTAATTGTCGCCCCTCTGATCATAATCACGTTTTCACAAGCGATAGTGCTGGCCGTCAAATATAGATCCTCCGACAAAACGGCTCCCACGATCGCTTCAAGGAATGGACCTAAACGCCCTCGAATTCTGTGGATGGTTTTCGACGAGTTAGATTTTCGGGTTGCTTTTGCAGAACGCCCAAAAGGTTTGAAGTTGCCTGAGCTTGATCGGCTCGCCAGTGAATCTCTGTTTGCCGATAATGCCTATCCGCCTGCTGGAGAAACTCTCCTCTCTTTGCCTGCGCTGATCACAGGCAAGTTGATCTCCGAGGCCCATCGCGAAGGGCCGGACAAACTAATCATTAAGTATGGTGATGACCAGCCAGCTGTATCGTGGGGAACTCAGCCGAACATCTTCTCACGGGTTCGGGCTGAAGGATTCAACACTGCGCTATTCGGTTGGTATCACCCATATTGCCGAATCATTGGGCAAGACTTAACTAAATGCGCATGGGATGGTTTGATGCCTGTGGCCCAGCCCGTACGGTTTCTCTATGGAGAGAATGCGATGCCCAGCACCTGGCATAGTTTCGTGCATAGCTTATTCGAACATGTCAGGACGGCGGCGTTAACCGTCCCGTTTGTTTCCGTGATATTAAAACCCGGCGTGGATGTTGCGGATGTGTCGGAAAAAGATTACGTCTTATTTTTTAATGATACTTTGCAACGAACTACTGAAGCAGCCAATGATCCGGAGCTGGAACTTATCTTAACCCACTGGGCGATCCCACATCCTCCCAATATCTATGATCGACAGACTCATCAGATCTCCACAAGTCCAAACCACAGTTATCTGGACAATTTGGAATTAGTCGATGAAACCCTGGGCAAAGTTAGAAAAGCTATGGAGTCAAAAGGTAGCTGGGAAGATATGGTGGTCTTAGTGTCATCAGACCACTGGTGGAGACCGAGTTGGAAAAAGCACGTATGGTGGACGTCAGAGGATGAAAGCACAATGAAAAATGATTTGGACAGGCGAGTGCCTTTCATTCTGAAGATGCCGGGCAGAGGCGATCAAGGAATTGTTTATGAGGCGGCGTTTAATACAGTTTTGTCCCAGGATCTGATGCTCGCGATTCTTAAAGGTGAGGTATCGGACACAAAAGCTGCGGCCAGGTGGTTGGACCAACATCGTTCGATTGCCCGTAGCCCATACGACACTCGCAGTTACAACTAGGCAACGTTATGAGGAACGTGTCCACATCTATCTCATTCCGCGATCCGGCCGGCTTTCTCGTCAAAAAGGACGATCGTATCTTCCGAATCATCTCCACCGAATCTGCTGAAGATCTTAAAGACTTCTTAAAGTCTAACGCAGCGGCCAGCTATTTGAAGTCGGGAGCTATAGTTTCGACTACGTTTCTCGACCCGGCAACTGGCACCGACCTCACTCTTCCAAAACTAAACGACGACAGGCAGAGCATCGTCATCGAACATAAGAGGATTCGCTTCGTCAGTTATCCTTATGAGTGGGCTCCTGAAATGTTACATGCAGCAGCACTACTCACATTGAACCTTTCAACAGACGCTCTAAACGAGGGTTTTGGACTGAAGGACGCTACTCCTTACAACGTCCTCTTCGAAGGCGCCGATCCGGTGTTCGTCGATCTCTTATCATTCGAGCGACGGGATCGACATGACCCAACGTGGTTGCCTTACGCTCAATTCATAAGAACGTTTCTGCTTCCACTATTGCTCAACAAACACTTTGAGCTGCCTATAAATGATCTTTTGATTAACAACCGAGATGGAATCGAGCCTGAGCAAGCGTTTCGTCTACTGGGTGTCAGGCAAAAGTTAATGCCGGAATTCCTGACGGTCGTGTCTCTTCCAACATGGCTCGGTGGAAAAAAGAAGAAGGATGAGGGACAGCTTTACAGCAAAAGGTCGTTACAGAATGAGGAACAAGCGCGATTCATTCTGGAGCGTTTGTTAAAGGGTTTGAAACGTCGCCTTCAGGGAGCTCAGCCGGCTCGCCGCCAAAGCGGTTGGACTGACTACATGGAGAAGAACCGGTACACAGACAAGTACTTCCCCGAGAAGGAGGCGTTTGTCAGCGAGGCACTGGCTGAGAGTAGGCCCGAGCAAGTGCTTGATGTCGGTTGCAACACAGGTTTCTTCAGCGAACTGGCTGCGGGACTTGGGGCAAGAGTCGTGGCCATCGATTCCGATCCAGCGGTTGTCGGAATGGTATGGGACCGAGCGCAGTCAGAAAAGTTGGACATTCAGCCGCTGGTGGTGGATTTGACGCGACCGACACCGCCAACCGGGTGGCGCAATGAGGAATGCAGTTCGTTTCTTCAGCGAGCTCGTGGTTCGTTTGATGCGGTCCTGATGTTGGCCGTGATCCATCACATGTTGGTAACGGAGCGCATCCCACTCAACGAAATCCTACGCCTCGCGAGTGAACTAACGAAGAGTAGTCTGATCGTGGAATTCATTGCACCAACGGACGCAATGTTCAAGGTGTTAACTCGTGGACGCGATGAGCTACACAAAGATTTGAGCGTCGAAAATTTCGAGCGCAGCGCCTCACAGTTTTTTGAACTAGTCCGATCCAGCCGGCTAGGAGAGTCGGACCGGTGGATTTACTTCTTGAGAAAGAAAGAGGCCCCTGGACATGCTTAGGGATGGGGTCATAGCTCTCTCTCTTTCTAATCTTTGTTTTATTAATGCCTGGCGCTCGTTACTGATACCCGCTTCTTTTTTTTACTACTACCACCAAAAAACACTTCCACCCCCAGTGCAGTATCTTTCCCTCGTTTCGGCAGTGATCCTGCTTGGCATCTTCTTATTCACCGGCATTAGGGTCATCCGCGGAGCCAGGAACCCGGCATTAAGACGGTGGGGTGAAGTACTCTTCTTACTAATTCTTAGCGTCCCTCTATATGGAGTCCTAACACAACTAGACAACAACACGGTTCTGCGGTTACTCGCCAAAGTCTGTCGGAACGATGCTGTCGCGCGGCAATTGCTCCCCTCGATTATTCTAGCGACAGTTCTGTTTCTCATGCTGCTCGCATTTCTCAAAATGAAAGTGGCCAGGCGGTTAGGCGTGATAATACTTCTGGTTCTTGCACCACTGTTACCCATCACCTTCATCCAGGCCTTCCTTGTCGCCTCTAAATACCAAGCCTCAGATGAGATGGGTCCTGCCATTCACGCCAGGCTTAACAATAACAGTCCCAGAATTCTGTGGATTGTTTTCGATGAGTTCGACTTTCGCGTAGCTTTTGCGGAACGCCCAAAGACAGTCCTTTTGCCTGAGTTGGATCGGTTGGCCGCCGAATCTTTGTTTGCCAATAACGCATATCCGCCGGCCGGTGAAACGCTTCTCTCAATGCCTGCTCTCATAACTGGTAAGTTGATCTCTGAGGCTCATCGCGAGGGTCCGGACAAACTGATGATTAAGTTCGGCGACGACCAGCCGGCTGTATCGTGGGCAACTCAACCAAGTATTTTCTCGGATGCTCAGGCCGCAGGATTCAATACTGCCTTGTTCGGTTGGTATCACCCTTATTGCCGAATCCTTGGGAGGGTCTTAACTAACTGTGATTGGGAAGGTCAAATGTCAGGACCTGAAATCGCTCGGGTACTACGAGGAGGAAGCGCTGTTCCAGCGAACAATTTGAATGGATTTGGTAGCAGCCTTGCCCAGCACGCGGCTATGGCCGCCTTCACAATCCCACTGGTTGCACCGGTCTTCAGACCGTCTCTAGACATTGCAGAATTAGAGAGAAAAAAGGACGTTTTAGACTTTCAGGATACATATCGATGGACAATCAAGGCGGCAAATAATCCGAACTCAGGAATTGTCTTCAGTCATTGGGCACTGCCGCATCCTCCGAATATTTATGACAGGTCCGAACATCAGATTTCAGCAAGTGCGAACCACAGCTATCTGGACAATTTGGCCTTGCTTGACGAAACGTTAGGTAAGATTCGACAAGCAATGGAAGCCGCCGGAACGTGGGAACACTCGGTGATTCTGATTACATCGGACCACTGGTGGAGGCCAATGTGGAGACATGGACAATATTGGACGTCTGAAGATGAGTCGATCATGGGAACCAATCTGGATCGGCGGATACCATTCATTTTAAAAATGCCAGGCGATACTGAAGCAGTCCGCTATGACTCACCGTTCAATACAGTTCTTTCACATGATCTGTTGCTTGCAATTCTCAAGGGCGAAGTAAAGGACACCAAGGAAGTGGTTCGGTGGTTGGACCAACACCGCTCAATTGGTCGAAGTCCATATGACGAGCGGAGCTTCAGCTAGGAACGGTACCGGCCTGGAGCTAAGACCATGCGTGCGTTTTTGGTCGAAGTTTCTGGTAATACAAAACTCTGAGCGACCGTCGCTCCTTCAACATGGTTATTGATCGCAACCCTTAATATGCATCCTGAGGGCGAAGTAACCACCAGCCAAGCAGTTTACTTGGCTGGATTCTCACCCTTTCGATCTGGGAGAGCCCGAACCTAAACCTTTGTCAGGACAATAAAGAGTCCAAGCCGACTTTCGAGGATGGTATCCATCCACCGTTCTGATACTCGACTGGCGAACTACGAAGATTAATGGAACGATATGAAAGAAAAAATCGAATAGCTGTTGTCGTCGATAGGCGCCCAGGCAATATCTTCTTCAAAGTTCGAAAGCTCACGCTCATCTCTGTAATTGCTTTCCTGTTTGTTGTCGCAACGGGTGCTCACATTTTTGTCTCTATCCACCACGATTACCACGGCCTCGTTGCTTTTCTCGACCGAGTCTTCGACCTCGGTCTAGTAACCGGTCTAGCGGCTTTCACAATAGCGATTGGCTTAAAAATTAGTCGACTCCTGGCTCTCTCCTTTGCAAATCTCGCTGAAGAGATCTCATTCTCGCTAATGTTAGGAACCGGCTGCCTCGGAATGTTAGTTCTTGGTCTTGGACTTCTAGGCATGCTCCGGCCGGCTCCAGTCGTCGTACTCGTTCTATTGTGTTTGTTGTTCTCGCGAACCGAGGTCGCGTATCTGCCTGTCTTAGTACGACGCGTTGTCACTACCTGCTTTGCCACACGAGATCAGACGGTTCTGACGGCACTCTATTTGATCCTTGTATTCATTCTCTTCATCAGGACAGCAACGCCACCTTGGGCAATTGACGAAGTCATTTATCACCTGCCTGCCACTCAGTCTTTTGTTAACGCTGGCAAGGTTTATCCTCTTTATCATCTGCCACTAGGCAATATGCCTTTTCTGATCCACATGATCTACGCGCTGTGTCTTATGGCTAAGGCAGACATAGCGGCAAAGCTCTTTAGTCTCTTGCTGACGTTGACTACATCCTTGGCCGTTTACGCATTCTGTTCTCGGTTCCTAAATCATCGCGTTGCGCTTGTGGCGCTCTTCGGTTTTCTTGCTGCCGGGATGGTGATGGAAGTTGGAGCCTCGACACGAATTGACGTCTCTTTGGCAGGCATGTTGTTTCTTGCCACATATGCCTTGATCGTTTATCTGGAAAGTCATCAATCAAAGTGGCTTTGGACTTCGGCAATCCTTAGCGGGTTCAGCTTGGGGATAAAACTGAATGCAGGCTTGTGGATTGCGCTCATGTTGATCATGCTGGTGACGGTGAGTGTGTTTTCAAATCATCAACGCCTCACAGTTGTCGCGAAGAAGGTTGTGCTGTTTTCAGCGATAGCGACAATTCTTATGTCGCCATGGCTGCTTAAAAACCTAATCTGGTTTCACAATCCTGTTTATCCATTCGTCACCGGAGAGCTAGCTGAGTTCGGCCAGAATCTTCGCTATTTCAACACTAACGATGAAAAGAAACTAGATGCGCATTTCGATGAGGCGCGGAAAAGTGATCCGGAACGCTTTGAGGTATTAAGAGAAAAAATAATTAAGGCAACAAAGGAGAGCCCGCGAAGACATCCGTTATGGTTTTGGGAATACTACATCCACCCAAACTTATACTTCATGGGAGACTACCACCACTATCCGAACTACTTATTCTTAGTCTTACCACTTTTTCTTCTCGTTCCCCGGCAAAAATGGTTAATGTGGTTGCTATTCTGCAGTGTCACGTTTTATTTCGTGGCGGCATCGACATCTTGGATAGCTCGATTTCTTTTGCCCATCTACCCATCGCTCACGATCATTTCTGCCTACACGCTGGTTACACTAACTAGCCGTTTGACTGACATTTGGGCTTCTCGACTGCAATATTACATCGTCCTGGTTTGTTTACTGCCACCACTAATCTTCACTTCAAAAGCAATATCAACGTTTGGCAATCTGCAGTTCATACTTGGGTTAACCTCACGTTCTGAGTTTGCGTCAAACTTCTTCTACTATCCACCAATCGACTTCATCAATCGGAACCTCCCTGATAATGCTCGGGTAATGTCGCTCGGAACTGAGATCTGTTATTACCTTCAGCCTCCTTACATATCTGACGGCACTTGGGATGCTACCGAATGGCGCAGGCTTTTGATCAGGAACTCTTCATTAAGGGATGTGAACCAAGATCTTTTAAATCAGGGCTTCACCCATATCGTGTTTGCTAACTGGTATTTCGAGTTTATCGCGAAGACGGGCTGGCCGAAACCTGGCGGTTCTCGGTTTTTAAGCTCTGCTAGGTTTTCAGATCCGACCAGAATTCTCGAATTTGGTGCCGATTATTCGTCTCTTAGAAATTGGACGACTTTTGACGCTTACCGAAGAGACTTCCTGGAATTGATATATACAGACCAGAATGGCTACGAAGTTTATCGAATCAAGCAAAGGTAAGAGCCCAAAGAACTAATCATTTCGGTTTTCGAGTAAATCGTGACACCTGTAGCCTTAAACAGTGGACGAACGACTGGTGTGAAGCTCTGGTCAAGAGCAGTCATTCCGACAATTCTCGGATTGATTGTGCTAGGGGCTGTTTACGCTCACATACGATTGTTGGGCGAGAAGAATTACGTTGGCATACTCAGTCCACTCGATCGACTATTTGACCTGGTCCTGGCAACCAGCATAGCCCTACTACTCATTTGCATAGGTAGCGCTATTGCGCGGCTTTTCAAACTGGCATTTTCAGGGACGGCGGAGACGATCTGCTTCTCTCTCTTTCTTGGAACAGGCGTGTTCGGTTTGACGGTACTGGGACTAGGGTTGCTTGGACTTTTGCGGCTCATACCGGTGTGTGCGATTACCGCCCTGGCTGTCATCCTCTGTCGACGAGAACTACCAGGGATGTATGTTCTGGTTAATAACTCTTTGAAGAGATTCTTAGCTACGACTAATGGACGAATTCTCTTTGCACTATTTGCCGGGTTTACGCTCCTTCTGGTACTACGTACAGCCACACCACCACACGTTTTCGATGAGAATATTTACCACTTGCCAGTGACCTCCGAGTTTGTGAGGCAAGGACGAGTAGTTCCCTGTTTTAATAATTCAATGGGGAATCAGCCGTTTCTCATCCACATGATTTACGCAGTTTGTCTTCTAACTGGATCCGATATAGCCGCCAAATTCTTCAGTCTTATCATTGCGCTGGGTACCGCTCTCTCCTTATATGCCTTCTCAAGAAGGTTTTTTTCTGCCCGTACTGGTTTCTTCGCTGCATTTGGTTTTTTTGCGGCAGGGATGGTGACGGAGGTGGCTGTAACCACTCGCGTCGATGTTTCGGTCGCGGGAATGCTGTTTGTGGCAACTTACGCGATGATCAATTACCTGAAGACTAGTGAACGCGGATGGTTTTGGGCCTCCTCACTCTTAGCGGGGTTCAGTCTAGGAATCAAGCATTCAGCGGCATTATGGATTTTCCTCATAGGCGTGATGTACGTGATCGAAAGTTTGATGAAGCGGCAATATGACGTGATCGTCATCCTGAGTCGTGGAATTGCTTATACCATGATTACGATCGCCATTGCGTCCCCCTGGTACGTGAAGAATTATGTTTGGTTTGGAAACCCGTTTTATCCATTCTTCACCGGCGAGGTCGCTGATTTTGGACCGTCCGGTGTTCGGTATTTCAATGAGGACGATGAACAGAAGCTGGATAGTCACTTCAGAATTGTAAGCGCACAAGCGCCGACGCTAGTTGAAGAAGAGGAACAGGCCCTGAGTGCAAGTGCCGAAGATCGTCCCGAACGCCATCCCATGCGTCCCTGGGAGTGGTATCTAAGACCCAACATATATTTGATGGCTGAGGCTCGCCACCTTCCAAACTATTTGTTCCTTGTCGTTCCGTTATCTTTGATTGTGGCGAGAAATCGTTTGGTTCTTTGGTTATTGGCTCTCAGCAGTTGTTACTTTCTAATGGCAACTTGGAGTTCGTGGATCGCCAGATATCTGCTACCAGTCTATCCAGCGCTATCCATAGTAATGGCTTACACTTTGGTCCATGCCGGCGACTGGCTTAAAGAAAGACTGCCATCGACTCGAAACATTCCCGTCTATTCGTTAGCTGCTGCACTTGTAGTCGTTGTTGTAACTTGCATTTCGTCTCTGAATGAAACTCGATCTCTACAATATGTTATTGGCCGGTTATCCAGGCAAGACTTCATGCTTTCGTTTCCATACTACCGTCCCGTTGAGTTTATAAATCGCGAGCTTCCTGCCAATGCGCACATACTGAGTATCGGAGCACAGATGATGTATGGAATACAGCGCGCGTATGAATCGGATGAGACATGGTACACAACCAAGTGGAGACGTTTACTTGTACGGACTGATTCACTTGAACAGGTCAATGACGAACTAAAGAAGCAAGGTATCGATTACGTCGTCTATTCACCAGGTTTGTTTTTGTTCGCGGCCAGGATGGGTTTGGAGAACGGTCAGGCAGTCCCCCCGAAGCCTGGACCACTTGCTTCATTTCTAATGCATAGACAGATTCAACCAAAGAACAGCGTTCAAACTTTTGAAGCGGCAAGAAGACTCGGATCTGATTATCCACTGCTGCGAAATTGGGCCACGTTTAGTCTCTATCGAAATAAGTTTCTTGAGACTGTGTACAGTGATGACGAGGGATTTCGCGTTTACCGAATCCGTTAAGTGGGTTGGCACTCACTGTCGCTTAGCAGGCTAGATCAATAGCAACGAGGTGCTCTATGAAGAAATACAGTTCGCTCAAGTTAGCGGTGGTTGGTTGTGGTCATTGGGGCCCCAACCATATTCGCAACTTCAAAGGACTGCCTGGGGTTGCGGTAACCTGGGCGGTCGACAAGGATTCCGCGCGTCGCGCATACGTCTCATCGCTCTACGAAAATCTAATGACCACGGACAATGTGGACGAGATGTTGAGTGATAAATCAGTGAGCGCAGTCGTAGTTGCAACCCCAACGGCAAACCATTTTGAGGTTTGCATGAAAGCAATTGCAGCCGGCAAACATGTGCTATGCGAGAAACCACTCGCCAGGACCTCACTCGACTGCGAACAACTTATTAATGCAGCGGCCCAGTTCGGTGTCGTCTTGATGGTCGGACATGTATTCCTCTTCAATGCCGGGATTCTGAAGCTGAAGGAGTTGAACTCTTTTAACGACCTGGGTCGTCTTTATTACGCGTCAGCGGTGCGGACCAATCTTGGGCCGATCCGCGACGACGTCAACGCCTCAGTCGATCTGGCATCGCATGATATCTCGATCTTCAACTTTCTCTTCGGTGCGGCGCCTATCTCAGCATCCGCCTGCGGCCATTCTTATTTGAAGCAAGGGGTCGAAGACGTTGTCTTCATAACGTTAACCTACCCAAATGAGATGATTGCGGGGATAGAAGTAAGTTGGCTCAATCCACAAAAAGTACGTCGGATCACATTGGTTGGCGATAAGAAGATGGTTACCTGGGACGACCTGTCTTCGGCCGGAGCAATTACTATCTACGACAAAGGCGTAGTTCGAGAACCGTATTACGATAGTTACGGCGAGTTTCATCTCCTGGCTCGCGAAGGAGACGTCACAATTCCCAAGCTCAAGGTTGAAGAACCACTAAAGCAACAAGCGAGATTTTTCCTTGATGCCATTGCTAAAAAGAACGCAAGTGTCTGCTCGGGTGAACGCGGCTGGGATGTAGTGCGAACATTGGAGGCCATCAATGAATCGATAGCCAGCGGTGGAGCTCCTGTTCAAATTGAAACATACGAGGCTGCGCAAAGGAGAAAAGCAAGAGAGGTTTTGACAACCTGAGAGTTCTAAGAAAAATCGTCTGAGTTGTGTATGGGTAGCAAGCTCTTAATTTCAAGCTTTTCAAAAAAGGTTCTTGCGGAACGCCTCTGGCTTTCCGACTTGCCCCAAACATTTGCGGCTCCGCCGCGCTCCTTGCGGAAAGCCTCTGGCTTTCCGACTTGCCCCAAACATTTGCGGCTTCGCCGCGCTCCTTGCGGAAAGCCTCTGGCTTTCCGACTTTGCCCCAAACATTTGCGGCTTCGCCGCCAAAGGCACAGCCTGGAAGACAAAACTTACCTGACGGAAAGCCGTGAGGCTTTCCGCAAGGACTCGGCCAAGCCGCAAAGCAACGTACTGCTGGTTTGGTGCTCCGTATGAATACCTTATGGATGAATCGCTAAAAAAACCATTCATTCACCAAAACGCGTTGGTCGAGACTGACAACATCGGTGATGGCACCCGCATCTGGGCCTTCGCTCACGTGCAGGCAGGAGTCACAATAGGGACTAACTGCAACATTGGAGACCACGCGTTTATAGAAAAAGGAGTAACAATTGGGAACAACGTAACTATTAAAAATGGTGTCTGTGTATGGGAGCACGTACACGTTGCCGACAATGTCTTCCTTGGCCCAAACGTGGTACTGACAAACGATCTCACCCCACGGAGTCGAGACGCAAATTGGGTTGCTGTTGAGACACACATTGAAGAAGGCGTAAGCGTTGGAGCAAATGCAACGATCGTTTGCGGCATCCGTTTGAGCAGGCGATCTCTTGTTGGAGCAGGTGCTGTGGTCACTCACGACGTGCGTGCTTATGAACTCGTTTATGGGAACCCTGCGGCACACGCAGGTTGGGTTTGTTTTTGCGGGACGCCATTGAAACCCGAGAGAAGGCCGATGACCCAATGTCAACGCTGTAAGCGCAAGTACGAAGTTAATGATTCAGGCGTGAAGGAGATCAACTAGTGTCGGCCTTGGAGTTCCCTCCGATCACGTCACCTCGTATAGTCGCTATTCCAATTGCCTACAACGAGGAAAAGAAGATCGGATCCGTTCTTGATCGCTTTGCAGAAGTTCAAGGTGTTGATGTAGCCGTTCTGGACGATGGATCAACTGATGGAACTCCGGACGTCATCCGCGAAAAAGGTGCGATGCTTATTCAACATTCGCAGCGCGCGGGTGCCGGTGCCGCCATCCGTACCGCATATTGTTGGGCACGAGATCGCGGTTACGACATCTGCGTGATCATGGCGGGTAACGATAAGGATCGGCCGTCCGAGATTTTTCGGTTGATCGATCCCATTTCAGAAGGTAAAGCAGTTCTGGTTCAGGGTTCACGTTATCTGCCAGGCGGAAATTACGGCAACATGCCTTTTTATCGCCGCGTCTCAACACAGATCCTCCATCCGTGGCTCTTCTCGTTTTTCGCACGACAACGAATGACAGACACAACCAACGGCTATCGTGCCTTGCGGCTGACAGTGCTAGACGACTCGCGAATAAATCTTAATCAAAGCTGGTTGGACAAATACGAGTTGGAACCTTATCTGCTGTATATGCTGATTCGACTAGGTTATCCGGTCGCCGAAGTTCCGGTTACAAAGATTTACCCAATGAAGCAGCTGGGTTATACGAAAATGAAACCAATTACAGGGTGGTGGAGTATTCTCCGGCCAATTTTATTGCTCGGTTTTGGATTAAGGAAATAAGGTTGAAGAGAGACACGTGATCGCATCGTCTGGCCTCCCGTTTTGTGCTTGGTGATATTTCGTGTTTATTCGTGTTATTTCGTGGATCGTGCTTTTCGGTGTTGACAAGAGACGATCCACGAAGTAACACGAAATCTCACGAAGCGGATTCGCAGAGTACGGGGCAAAAGTATGACTTCAATATCAAACACAGTTGTGGTTCCATTCGTAGATCTAAAAGCACAGTACCAAACGATCCGAGAAGAGATCCGCTCGGAAATTGATCGCGTGCTGGATAGCACTCAATTTATCCTTGGTGACGCGGTCCAACGTTTCGAACGTGAGTTTGCACAATACATCGGGGTCAAACACGCGATTGGAGTTGCGAGCGGCCTTGACGCACTTCGCATCGCGTTGCTTGCGGCGGGTGTCGGATCGGGCGATGAGGTAATTATCCCGGCAAACACCTTCATTGCGACAGCCCTCGCGGTTTCAGAAACTGGAGCTTCTCCGGTGCTGGTTGACTGCAGCGAAGACACTTACCAAATCGATCCGGCGTTAATAGAACGTGCTATTACTCCGCGTACCAAAGTTATTATGCCGGTCCATCTCTACGGTCAATCCGCGGATATGACTGCGATCATCGAGATTGCGCGTACTCACAATTTAGAAGTAATAGAAGATGCGGCCCAGGCTCACGGCACCAGGTTTCTCAACCAGCGATGCGGTAGCTTTGGTCTAGCCGCCGGGTTCAGCTTCTATCCAGGCAAAAACCTTGGTGCCTATGGAGACGGCGGGGCGGTAGTCACAAACAGTGACGAGTTTGCCGAAAAGGTTCAGAGGATTCGAAACTATGGACAGAAAGTGAAATACGTCCATGTGGAGAAAGGAACCAACTCACGTCTGGATACAGTTCAAGCAGCCATTCTTAGTGTCAAGCTCAGTCACCTCGACGAATGGAACGCCGCTCGACAGTCACACGCTCAGATCTATTCAGACACTCTCTCAAGCAATGGAATCGTTGTTCCCAGCTTAGATTCGAGAAGCACGCATATATTCCATCTTTACGTGATCCGGACATCAGCGCGTGATCAACTGCAAGAACGGTTGAATCAACGAGGTATCCAAACAGGAATTCATTATCCCATCCCGATTCATTTGCAAGACGCATACAAGGATTTGGGTTATGCGAAGGGCACATTCCCAGTAACTGAAAAACTCGCCGACGAGATCTTATCGCTGCCTCTCTTCCCCGAACTCTCAGAGAAGCAAATTGAATTTGTGTTGAGCGTTGTTCGTTCGTTCACGGCGAAATGATCGCTTGTTGATCGCAAGGAAGTGATTCAACTTGACGTCGCCTTAGCGATTGCGCTGGACGACAAACCAATAAAGCGCTACGAGCAATGGAATACACAAGATTGCCACTATCACCCAGAGCACGATCTGGAAAAACATGAGTTGCAGTCTAAGCCCAAACTTCGAAACAACCAAGAACGAAAATTGGACTCTTTGTCGTAAAACTATAGAGTCCCATGACTGGTGCTCATCGACGAGCAATTGAGCGTACTCAAGCATCAGAATCCTTGATTTGTTCGAGATTGTCTGTACGGTGTCGAAAAATCCGCAGGCATTACAGTTGCCGACAAGCCTTCCTTGAGAAGGGCCCACAATAAAAGACTCATGGGATCAACTTTACCCGCGCAGGAATCAGAAAACACCGCGCCCAAAGACGAGGCTCAGGCCACCACCCAGTCTGTTGGTCTCAAGAACTGGGCGATCCTAATTCTGATCTCAGTATTTCCCGTGGCTTTGACGAGCTTTATCTGGATTCAGTTATGGCGTGGCGTTGCATCGCGAGCTATCGATGGTTCAGGCCATTATGCTATTGGACAGATCTACGACCAGCAGATCTTCCCCGAAGCGTTTGGTTGGGTGCCGGCATATTTCTCGGGGATGTCCTTCCCAAACTTTTACCCACCACTTTTCTTCTGGTGCGTGAGCCTGATCCACCATACAAACTTGGTTTCGTATGCGACCGCCTTCAAGCTCGTTGTGTGCGTTCCGATGTTGCTACTGCCCGCGGCATTCTGGGTCGTTGCCTGGGTTCATTCAGGCAAGAATGTAGGTATAGCTTTCGGCGCTGCTGTCGCCGCGATGACGATGTACACCCTGGGTGAAGCATTTCGACACTCAACTGGCCTGGACATTTCGAGCACGCTGATTGACGGATTCTATACTCAGCCTCTGGGATTCCTGCTGCTGCTTGCCTGGATTGTCGTTTACCTACTTCCTCGACAAAACATCTGGCAGTTTACATGTGCCACATTACTTCTTGCGCTGACCATTCTCGCAAACTTCTTTAACGCGATGACAGCTATTGTTTTCATAGCGTCGGTATTAGTCTGGGATCTTGTAACGTTTCTTCGAGCCTCCGACAAGGTTCGCCGAAGCGATGCGACACAAACCTTTCTTCTGCATTTCGCTTCTCCCTGGCTCGCGCTTGCCTTGAGTGCATTTTGGGTGGTGCCGATGCTCACCTGTTACAAGTTCCTGGTAACTCTTCCTTTGATTAAGCCCCTAAGGGCGCTAACCACCACACCAGTATGGTGCTGGTATTTTCTAGCGGCCCTCGGAGCATATCTTTGGCTGCGAAATCGTTCAGGCAGGCTTGGCAGTTACCTTACCGCATGCCTTGTGTTTTTTCTTGCACTTACTTTTGCAAGTGGCTTTGCGCCTACCTGGTTTCCACTCCAGGTCTTTCGCTTTTTTTCAACGATCAACTTTTTGCTCTCAGTACCAGTTGGTATCTCACTCGCCTACGGAGCAAAGTTCTATTTTCAAGAAGGCAAAAACAAACAAACAAAAACCACGAATCAGAAAACTCGAACCCGTGTTTTGATGCCCGCGTTGATTGTGGTTGGGCTCGTCGTTATCGGCTTCGTTATGTCGACCAAACAACTGGGTCCCGCATCTGGTTTTTACACTAGAGAGAGTTACCAACGAATCACGCCGGTTCTTGAGTTTGCTAAAACTCACGACGATGGAAGTTATCTGGTAGAGGTCCGCGAAAACGTAGGCGAACCACCGCTCCGAGCCGATTGTTTGGCCTTGAACGCTTATCTTGGCGTTCAAGGTAATCGCGTAATCAGCATTGTTTACCGAGAGGCATCACCAAACTCTGGCTTTTTCAATGCTGAAGTGAATGCCTTCTCTAAGTATCGCGAGAACTTCGGCATAAGCTCAGCTCTCTTAGATGACCTCGATTTTCTGGATCAACCTCTTTCGATCCATCTTAAACGTCTCCAATTTGTTGGTGTTCGCTATCTCGTGATTGGAACACCTGAAATGAAAGAGCGCCTGGCAAATGAACCCGAGATCGGCGAACGGTTTGAACTAGGCGACTGGACCATATTCGCATTGCGTCAGCCCGCTGCTGCGACGGTCCGAACTTTACAATATCGACCAGCACTTCTCGTCAGTGATTTTACAGTCAAGCTAAGAAGACAAAATCAACTAGACTTTATGAGACTGGCTGAAGAGCAGTTCAGTGACGCGTGGTTCGATGTATTGCTTGTACGTTCAGAGGAATCTAAATTGGACCGTCTAGTGAATCTCAAGAATTTCGGAGCTTTGATTATTGACAAATATGAATATCAAAATGGAGACCAGGCCTATAATCTGATTAAGGATTTCGCACAAGATCATCCGGTCGTTCTCATATCGAGTAGCAGTTCTCTCTTTTCGAGAATTCAATCTTCATTGGCAAGCTTTCCTCGTGCCACTGTCATCGAGCGCCCATTCGACCCCCCGGGTAGTTGGATAGTAGAAGAGGAGCCGAGCCATCACTACAAGGGCAGCGCAATTCAAAAACTGTGGCAATCAATTAAGGCCGTCCTCGAGAAGCAGAAAATTCCCATAGGGTCAGCGAATATTCAAGCAGTGATCGACCGAACAAAGGTCTTGTTACGTTCAGACCAGAGGAACACGCATGTTGGGATTCCGGTTCTGCTTTCTCAAACCTATCATCCGAAATGGCGCAGAAGCGATGGGCAACCCATCTACGCGACAACTCCCTTCTACACATTGACCTTTGTTGATGAACCAACTGAATTGACCTTTAAGCGTGATGGTTATGACCGGATGGCTATTTGGCTCTCACTGGTAACATCGCTGGTTATGCTTGTCGTGGTTGCGATTCCCGTGGTCCAAAGGCGACGAAGCTCTTCCAATAAATCCCAGACAGTTTCCCCAACATGAAGACCCGACTCTTCCCTATCTTTTTCCTGGTGCTTCAATTCCTACTTTACGCTGCGGCTGTGAAAACGATCGCGCCCAAAGGAACTGATTTCCCCGCCTTTTACTCAGCAACGCGCCTCTGGCGACAAGGAATGAATCCTTATGATCTTGAGAAGCAATGTGACTTACAACTACCAATACGAGGAGTCCCTTGCCTGCCATTCGCCCACCCACCTGTGTTGCTTCCATTAGTTGCCTTAGTCTCGAATGATAATTTCATTTCCTCATATCATCGTTGGCTTATCGTACTTGTTTTGGTTGGGCTGGTTTGCGTCATTCCACTCTATAAGTTGTCGAAAGATCTGAAGAGATCGGTTCAAGCCGTTCTGTTCCTGCCGGTGGTGCTCGCGGTCGCTATGGGTCAGGACACTCTCTTCGTTATGTTGGCAGTTCTCTTATGGTGGTGGCTCTTGGTTGAGAGAAAGGATTTTCTTGCGGGCCTGGCGCTGTCACTAGCTGTAATCAAACCTCAGCTTGCTATGTTGTTGGGATTACCCCTTCTTTTCTCTCGTCCAAAGGCGTTCTTTGGCTTCTGTCTCGGCGGTTTTGTGCTGTTGGTTTTTAGTTACACACTTGTAGGCATCGAAGGGTTTCGGGGATTGATTCAAATCGTGCAGGTGATGTCACGGGGAAAGGGGTTTGGTGTTAATGCATTTGCCATGGTCAGTGTGACTGGATTATTGGTTCGTGCAGGAGTGAGTCCACTGTGGTCGTGGCTGTTCTTTGCCCTGGGGCTCGTCGGTAACGCGCTGTTATGGCGGAAGACCAAAACTTCACTTAATGCAGTGCTGTTGGGAATCGTAATAGCAGTATTCTGTTCGCCTCATCTACATTTTCACGACTTGTCGTTACTCACTCTTCCAGTCTTCTTTCTCCATCCTTTGGCCCCGGCACTGGCTTCGGTGGTCCTGGCGTACACCTATGTATTTGAGTGGCACTTGCTGGTCTCTTATGTTCTTTTGCTCACTATCGCCGTCATGCAAATACAAAGAATGCGAAAGGATACGGACCAGATGTTGGAAGGGAAACCAAAACAGTTTCCTTGATATCAACGCACCTGAGAATCCGCGGGTTTCCTGTCAATAACGACACGACAAGCTAAATAGGTTCTTGCAAAAAGACCCCACGGTCCTGGGAGCGCAGGCGTCCTCGCCTGCCCGCGTCCAGCGCAACCAACTCGGTCAACGGTTGTTGGTTAGACGGGACACGGGCAGGCGAGGACGCCTGCGCTCCCAGGACCGGGGGGCCTTTTTGCAAGAGCCTCTAAAGCAAATCGGACATCAACGCACCGCAACTAACTTAGACTTCTCAAGACCTACTGCCTAACAAAAACAACTGCCATATCATCCTCAAAAATTTTGCGCCATTCGCTGGACTGTTGCAGCTCTAATTTGATTACAGAGTTTTGACTCAAGACTGCAACTCTGACTCCGTAGCGATCAAAAGACTGCTTACAATCCACCAATCCAGACACTAGCTTTACATAATCGTTAACAAACTCGTCGCCATACATATCAATTCGCCCATCGATATAAACAGGATTCGCGGGCATCGCCCAGATGAAATACCCGCCCCAAATGTTAGGGTCTGTGAAAGTGTTTCCCGTTATTCCTTCTTCCCTCATCGCTCTTACCGCATCGAGAGGCACGGTAAGTTGGCGCTGAGTAAATTGTCCGTACACCTCTGATTTGAGTTTTGCGGCGAGGGCCACAATGGGTATCAAAAGAACAATCCCAAAGAGCAAGCCGAGTCGCGTCGGGATTTCTGCTCGCTTCATGTCAAAGTGTTTTTCCAGTCTCACGGACTCAATCCAGATCTGAAGGTAATTGGCGAGCAGAGGCGCGGCGACTAACGCGAAGATCGCAACATGCCGGTTAGACTTTAACGTTGCATAAAGGGTGCTGAGAAAAAGCAGTAGTTCACTCGGTCGTGCTCGCTTTGGAGACAGGGCCATCACCGCTGTTGTCAATAAGATGAGAACAGCAACCGGCAGCATCTCCGGATCGTGGAAATTTGGGGAGAGCCAATCATGCACGGTGTTCTGTTGGACCGGAGATAAAAAGAACTCAAACGGGAAAAGGAAAATGCGCGGACCCTGGGGATTCAGGTTTACTGCCAGCGTACAACCCACCAAAAGCAACAAGAGATTCTTCATTCTTGGCCATTCGGACCTTAATTGTTCGCCCTGGGCCAACGAGTCGAGTGGGATGCCCACAAGTGTAACTGCGATGAGCACCAGTCCAATCAGGAAGCCGGCGTGCAAGTTCACCCAAAGGGCCATCAGCGGGATCAGCCACCAGAGACCGCCGCGCTTCCCTTCGCGCGCATAACGCGTGAGCACTAACAAGTAGATGCTTGCAAACAGCAGGGTGAAAGTACGTGGCCTCACACCAACTGTAGTGAGGATGCTTGCCATTCCGAGAAGGCTTGCGACGAGACTGATATATGGATGGGCGTGACATCGTCTATACACGATCCAGAAGGCGAGCGCCCCAAGGAGGCCAAAGATAAAAATTAAGGCATTGAATCCCAGGTGCGAGTAAACCTGATAGAAGATCACTTCAGATAACCACTCGTGAGCGACCCATGGCTTACCGACATTGGTAAATGAGTAGAAATCGACTCTGGGAATAGCGCGATTTCGGAGGATGTATTCACCGGTTTTCAAGTGCCACCAAAAATCGCCGTCACTCAGTGGCCGAGAAGCAAGGAAGAATGCATATAGAAATGCGAAGATCTCAAGAATTCTCTTTAGTGATATTTTCATCTTCAGTTAGATATTGCGGACGGTGGCCGGGTGGTCATGCCATTAGAAAAAGGCGGGCTCTCGCCGAAATCATTGCGAGACCGGTTTGATATTCCGACCCTTTCCCTCAAGCAACAAACAGACCCCAATCAAGGCACCCAAAAATTAATTGAATGCAGATAAGTCATTATTAGAAAGCCACAAAACGCCAGCCTGACCCACCTCCACGTAGTAGCGTCGGACAAGAACCTGGGCATTGCTATAAAGACGGGAAACGCAAGAAGTAAATGTCTGGGCAAGCCCATATAGGGACTGCTGAACAACATACCCGTATGCAGGCTGAAGGCGACGAGAATGATTGTCAGACAGTAAGCTTTATAGCTCGACCTCATGTGTCGCCACGCCAAAACCGTGACCATTACGAAAATGAAAGCGAGAGCGAAATCAAAAAGAGTTTCTACATTGTGATGTCGCCAAAAGTGCACGAGTGCCAAATAGAATGCATGCGGAGGCAATAGAAAGTCTTGCTGTACGACTACCTTTTGAGTCGAGGGAGATATCAAAACGGAGTAAATCAGATTGTGAATACTCGAAAAGTTCGGCCCCGAATCCCCAAGCGCAAGATTGCGGTACACCACCCATGACGCGTAAGCCAGTGGGATTTGCAACAACGAACAAAGCCCTAAAAAAATTCGTCGTCTGCTCAACCATATCTCCCATATCAACGGCACAGCCAGAAACAGTCCTTGTTGACGGGTCAGCGTGGCCAGGGCACCACACAAGCCAGCAAGCAGCCAATTTTGTTTCCGAGCAAACAACAAAGTGAGCACCGAGAATAATAGAAACGTGCTCTCGGTATATGGAGCAAATAGTACGTATGAAGATGGATAAACAGCGAATAATAATGTAGCCCTCCAGGCGTCGTGTTTTGACAAATCCAAACTAGCAAGTTTCAAAAAGACGAAATAGAGAATCAGTGTTGCGAGAGTTGAGACGATTAGGATGGAAAGGAGAGGTGAACCCGTAAGGAGATAGATTGGTTTAGACAACCACGAAAGCAACGGATGAAAAGACGCTGAACCATCTTGTACGCTAAAACCCCGGCTGACTCCCCATACATAAAACTTAGCATCCCACCGCATCCAAGGCTCAACAAATATGCGCTGGAGCCACGCCCCGAAAGTAGGCGAAGGAGGCCAGCCTGGAGTAGTCGCTTGGTCGCTTAGTTCTGGGTAAATTTGTAACCCCTGGAATACCGAGGGAACGATGACTATGACACTTGTGACAATACGTAGTAGTAGCCAGAGCTTGACAACTTTACGGTAGCTTGGCTCTCCAGAGGAGCCTTTGCGTATTTGCTTGGAACTAGCTGAGTCCGGTGTCATACCGCGCCATCTTCGAGAGTATGAGACGTTACCAAAACCAAATGCCGGAACTGAGCTCGACGGTATTGAGATACCACCACAAAGAGCCGGATACTAATTCGCCTTGGCCAAAGATAAGGGATATGCAACGTCAATGTTGGACCACGCTTGAACCACATAAGAGTAAACCGAGAGCGGGATTCCCTCTGGTTCTTAATGATCGAAGGACGAAGTTGAGAACTTTTCGATAGGTCGGAATGACAATACCCGAACTGCGTTCTCAGCAGGACGGTTTATTTCAAGACGCTCAGGACGTTCGAGAAGTCATCTGTCCAGATTACCTCTCCCTTTAATTTGCGCCACCGCGCATCGTTTGGTACTGCACCCAGGCTACTGTCGGAACGAGCAACCACCACCCACATCGCAGGAAACCGGCCGTCATCACCTGGTCTGTCATCGTAGCGTATATACGAAGCAAGCCCGGCACTGCGCGACAGCCCGGATAATAACGGTTCGAGATCCAGGTATCGGTTACTGATGTGAAACGCAAGCAAACCCTCCGTTGACAACTTGGAAAAATATAGCGAGATTGCTTCAGTGGTTAACAGGTGCGCGGGTACTGAATCGGAACTAAATGCATCCATTACAATCAAACCGTAGTGTTCCGGTGGCGCTTCGGCCAATCGCAGTCGTGCATCTCCCCGAATCACACGGTACGGAGCAGCGGTGCAGTCACTCAAAAAGCTGAAATACATCGGGTTGGAGGCAATGCGGACAATCGCTGGATCAATATCGTAGAAGTCCCACTGTTCGGTCGGTCGAGAATAGACGCCAATCGTTCCAGCTCCCAGACCGACTGCCGCAACTGCCGGCCTACGCTCATTGCTATTAAACGCTTCAAAGATTTGTCCCAGCGGGCCGTCCTTGTGGTAATAGGTGGTTGCCTCACATCTTCGAGAAGCATCATTGAATTGCATGCCATGGATCGTTGTGCCGTGATAAAGAATGCGGGACTCTCCTTTTGAGTTGCTGATGACTCGCCAAACACCAAAGAAATTTCGTTGGGCAGCCAGCGTCTCGCCTCCGGCATTCAGGTAGGGGATTGCAGCAATCAACAAAGCAGCTAATCCAAGACCAAAGACAATCGGACGTCGAAAACTCAATGCATAGCAAATTGCTAGTGGCAAAAACAGAACCAGGCAACTCTCTACCCGCGCAGAAAAGTGCTGGCGTGGGACAACATATGAAAGGCCAAAAGTGAGGAGAAAGATCAGAGTGGGAAAGGTCATCTTCCACCACGTCTTAATTTCCTTCGCTGGCTTCGGTTCCGGGCGGCTCAAACAGCCCAACACAATCGCCACGGGATATTCCACTGAACTCGTAAAGACCAGTGGGGCAATAAGCCCATTGAAAATACCGCCCAATACTCCACCAACGGCAATCCACAAGTAGAACTCAGCAAGCGATCTGACTGGTGGTCTGCTCAACGCCAAGCGACGGTGACATACAAAAGCGATCAACCAGAACACCAACAAATGGATACCGATCATTACCGATGTGGGGACTGTGAGTCGGAGGAACTGACATGCGCCAAGATAAAGGATAGCGGCAGGAAGCAGAAAAGATGCGAACGGTAAGCTCAATATTGTTTTTTTTGAGAACGCTAATATGAAAGTTGTGAGATAGAGCGCCAGCGGAATGATCCAGATAAGTGGAACAGACGCCACGTCAATCGCAATAAATGACGTAACTCCTAACATCAAACTCGAAGGAACGAATGCCAGAAAAATCCAACTCAACCTTTGCCGATTCGTTACCGGCTCTACAGGTTTATCGTCTGACATTTCTATAGATGAAGAGCTGCCTCCTCGATCTTTAAGCACTAAGGCGCAGCAAATCATCAAAGCGAATAGTAAGGCGTAACCAACTGCCCAGATCCTGCTCTGTGTCTTGATTGCGAATATCGGTTCAAGCAGGAATGGGAAAGCGAGCAGCGCCAGCATACTTCCCGCATTACTCACCGCATAAAGAAAATAAGGATCAGAGGCTGACTTATGAGGCGAGTGCGAAAACCATCGCTGAAGTAGAGGCGCGGTGGCGGAAAGAACAAAGAATGGAGGCCCAACCGTTATGAAAAGAGTAAGAAGCAGCCACGGAATCGGGTTGCTCTGAGTCGGCACGGAGGCAATGATGCGAGTGGACAAACCAAACGGCAGTACGAGTCCCGCAACCAGCAGCAGACCGGCGTGCAGGAACGCTTGTCTCTTTAATGAAATCCGACGAGAGATGACCAGTACATAGGCATAGCCCGCCAGGAGTAACGCCTGGAAAAAGACCATGCATGTGTTCCAAACAGAAGGAGATCCGCCGAGCAATGGCAGAAGCATCTTTGCAATCAGTGGTTGTACCCAGAATAAGAGTGCTGCGCTCGTGAAGAGCGAAAGTGAAAAAAGGGGAATGAGGATCGCCGATTGGAATGGAAAGTAGGGTCGGCCCAGGCGAACGTCCATGCAAGTTTAACTGAGGTACCGGGAGATATAGCTGCCGACATTTTCCATGACTCGGGATATAGACTTGTCAGAACCTGTCAAGAGCACAGTAAGAAGTATGAATAGAACGAAAATTAACGTGCTTAGCGATTTGCGATTCATGGCTTAAATCCTTTCTTCCATCTCGTTAAGCCACTTAATCAACGGAAGTGCGCTACATTCTGCCCAATTGTTCGTTCTTGCGTTTCCGACAGCCATCAAGGTCGCGAGTCTTCGGCAGGCGCCCGCTTGTTCGAGGCCGCGGTAATTTTGTCGACCCTTGATCGCTCAACAAACGCTACCATGTTGCCACGTCGGTACCAAACACCTTGTGCGTCTTCCCACGCCGCGTCGGCTTCAACCGAAGATCCGTCTTTCATCTTGATAATAGCCTGACCGCTTTCGGAACCACGCTTTGTTCCAGTGGAGATTGGACCATCGTTCATGGTCGCCGCTGGTTCTGTCACTGAAGGACGGGTCGCCGAAGGCGCCGGCGATGGTGATGATTCAGACGCTTCAGGCGAAGGTGTTACTGGCACCGGTGTCGGATGCTGTTGTGGGGCCTTAACAAGCTGTTCTGAATGGAGGCCGCTTTGAGGCGCAGGTTCACGTTTCTCGACAGCTTTGTTGCTCGATCGGGGAAAGAGGAAGATCACAAAACCCATCAGGCTTAAAACCACGCCAATCAGAACACCAATAACCACGGTAGCCAGGGTCGAGGAAACGTTAGGGCCTGCCTGGTACGGGCGAGGTTGCAGCACTTCTCGTATTTCATTCAGTTGATCGACGAGGGGAACGCCGTCGAGCTCGCAGAAGTTAACTCCTTCTTCAAACACTTCGCGGCATTCGGGACATTGCTTCATTGCGAAGAACCTCCGCGGACCAGGGAAATAAACGCACCCACACCCTTTTTTGGTTCGGGTATAAGCAGCAATGGCTATGCCAGCATAAAACCTAAAGAAATAGCTGGAATTTGTCGAGCGTTAATTTTTCATGTCAACGCCAGTGCTTGCTGGTGAGCAGATCAACAGCTTTGGAGTGCGACGGCCTGCCGTCGCTTTGTCACAAGGCCTCTCCTAATATGCTTCAACCAGCCGATGCCTGGTGTCGGGCAGCGCTCTTCTTCACCTGGAGCTCCCTCAATTGCCAAGTAGCGCTGTAACAAAGCGGTGGCAGGCCACCGTACTCCACAGATCTCGAAGGTCCGTGAGCACTATGTTGCAAGTGCTCGCTGGCGAGCAGTCTCAGAAGTCAGGTAGTGACATTGTTCGCGGCGTTGACGACGCAGTCCGGCCAGGGCAAAACATAAGATCCTCAGCATTCCAGAGCGTTTTGAACTACTTACCTAACCAGTACCTGAACTCCTACCAGTTGGCATAGTCGTTGCCATAACCGAACGCACCGTTGAAGTGTTGCCGTGATCGGCAGGAAGCGTTCAGCTCAGGGATCCTGGGATGACGCCTGCACTTCATACGTTTCAGAACTCCGGCCGATGACGCTCTTTGACGGTCCGGAATCACGCAGACCTTAAAACTATTAAACCAAGGAGAAGACGATCATGTTCAAGAACTTTCTAATGGATGAGACCGGTGCGGAGTTGGCCGAATATGCAGTTGCAGTCGCCCTGCTCGTTGCTATCGCAGTCCTCGTCTACACAACGCTGGGCAAAGGTATCAACAGCGCGAACTCGACCACTGGCAGCAAGATCAAAGCCGCTGGCCCAGTCACTTTGTAAGCCGGTGTAAAAAGAAGGAGCTTCTTTTTTGCAGGAAGCTCCTTCCCTTCCATGCGAGAAAGTATTATTTTTCCCAACTCGCAGGTCCAAACAAGGCCACGGACTTCGGTTTTGACTAATGTTAGGCAGCCATTTTCTGAAGTTCAGAACGACTGTTTTCAAGGAGTCAATGAAGTGAAAACACTAAAGGTGTTCCTACATAGTGAAAGCGGAGCAGAGTTGGCAGAGTACGCTGTTGGCACGGCAATTCTGGTCGCCATCGCGATCATCGTTTACAACGTGCTCGGAACCGCAGTCAACATCAAGATGAATCGTGTCGCCAACGAGATCCAGAAATAGGTCCTTCGTTTCATCGCAAGTTTTCTTAAAGCAAATAAATCGTGCGGAGTTGAGATCATGCCCTTAGGCGAAACCTTGAAATTCTTATTACTCGTTCCTGTTGCCGTCATCGTAACTTACTTCGATGTTCGCTACCGGCGTATTCCAAATCTTGTTGTGTTGGCGACCTTGATTGCTGGTCTGGTTATCAATACAACCATGGGTAGCTGGCACGGAACGATCATTAGCCTCCAGGGATTTGGGTTGGCTTTTGTGCCAATGCTTTTGCTGCATCTTTTTGGCGCGATGGGAGCTGGTGACGTAAAGCTGGCGGGGGCGGTCGGCGCTGTTCTCGGTGTCAGCCTGGTGCCTTCAGCTCTCCTCATCATTGTCATGTTGGGTGCCGCTCTTGCGATCTATTCGATGATCAGATCGCGCACTGTATTCTCTACGCTTCATGGAGTCCTCAGGATCTTTGTCGGAATTATTCCCGGTTGGGAGATGCCGCGTTTTGCGCTCCCTAAGGATCGTAAGCATACCATTCCTTATGGCGTCGCAATCATGATGGGAAGCTTGATCACAATAGCTGTATTACGACATTAATGTTGGACCAGGTGGTGGTTTGTAAATGTAGTCACCGAACGGAGCTATAAATCCGTTCTACAAAGAAAGTGGAGATAGACCGTTATGCGGAATAAGCGCTTAATCATTGCTCTACTCGCTGCGATAATCTTCGGATTGATTGCGGCCATGTCCGTAAAGCAATACCTGGCCAATAGCCAGGAATACACACGAAATCTCACCAACGTTGTGGTGGCAAAAGTTGATATTCCTTTAGGTTCTCGTCTTATACCGGAGCAACTGGAAATCGCGCAGTTTCCTGCCAACGTAGCACCGCCGGGGGCGGTATCGACGATTGACGACAAACTTATCGGACGCGTTGTTTTAGTTGCCATGCAACCAAAGGAACCAATCACCGAGACACGCCTGGCTCCTGTGGGCGCAGCTGGCGGCCTTTCGTCCGTGATCCCTGAAGGGTATCGAGCAATGACCGTCAAGGTAGACGATGTGGTAGGAGTTTCGGGCTTCATTCTGCCGGGAACACTCGTCGATGTTGTTGTAACCATCACCCCACCCAAGGGTTCTGGCCAGGAGGAACGAATCTCCAAGATTGTTCTCCAGAACATCAAAGTTTTGGCCAGTGGTCAAAACATCGACAAGCCTAAGGACGGTCGTGAACTTGACCGAGGGGTCAGGGCGGTTACCCTTCAAGTCACTCCGGAGCAGGCCGAGAAACTCGCGCTCGCAGGAAACGAAGGTAACTTACAACTGGTGATGCGCAATTCCGTCGATCAAGCCGATGAGCAGACTCATGGGGCAAACAAGACGACACTACTCAGCGGAGACCGAGCGGTAATTGCTCCCGAGGCCGGGTCTAAAGAACCAGCCAAGCCGGCGCCCGTCTCCTCGCACTCAACGAGACGATTCACCACGGCCAAGCCGGCGGTGCGGGATTCGAATCCAGCATCAGCAAAGGTGGCAAAAGAGCCGGCTCCGCCACGACCCAGTATCGAGGTGATTGAGGGTGCAAAAAAGAAGACCGTTGACTTTCCGTAAATCACCCATTAAAACGCCGCACGAAAAGGCATCAACTGAAGGCTCAAAAGCTTTTTAGAAGGAGAACCAAAAATGCTGTCCCAGAAAAACCGTTTTGTTCATCTACTGCTTGCGGCGGTCGTCACTCTCGGCCTTGGAGTTGCACTTCAGGCTCAGGAGACTACGTACGACGCCTCGTTCAGCAGTGCCGTAAAGGAGGCGATTCCAATCAACGTGTTGGTTGGGCAGTCTCGCGTTATCAATTTTGATCGAGCGATCGGAAGGTTCTCCATCTCGAATCCGGATATTGCTGAAGCCGTGATGGTTCGACCGAACCAGGTTCTGGTTAACGGTAAGGGATTCGGACAGGTGAACTTCATTGCGTGGGAAAAGTCGGATGATAAGTTCATCGTCTTTGATGTTTTCGTGCGCGCTAACCTCTCATTGATTGATTCACAGATTAGGGCTCTGTTTCCAAAAGATGATATCCGCTTGAGTCAGGCAAATGGCTCCGTCGTCTTGTCTGGGACCGTTACTGACCCCACAGTGGTCGCGCAAGCGGACAGCATTGTCCAGGCAGCTGGATTTAAGACTGTCAACATGTTGGCCTCGCCGGTAAAGGATGCCACTCAAGTCCAGTTACAAATACGAGTGGCGGAAGTCAGCAAGAACAAACTGCGGGAATTAGGTTCTACTTATGCCTACCAGGGATCTCCGGGCGCCGGTGGTTTCGTTAATGGCGGCGGACCTGGCTCGCTGGAAGGTGTCGGCAACGGCGTCTTAACGGGAACTTTCGGCAGCACGCTGAATCTCTTGTTCCTTGGAGGAAATTCCATTGCTGCCGTGCGAGCGCTGCAAACAAACGGTGCTCTTCGTGCCTTGGCCGAACCAAACCTGATTGCGATGGATGGTCAGGTTGCCAGCTTCCTTGCCGGTGGTGAGTTTCCGATTCCAATCGTCCAAGGTGGTGGAGGAAATGGCAACTCCGTAACGATTCAGTTTAAGGAGTATGGGGTCCGCTTAAACTTCAAGCCCACAATCATCGATGAAGATCACATAAGGCTGGAACTCGAGCCTGAAGTCTCAACTATTGACTTCGCAAACGGCGTCCGGTTTCAGGGCTTCGTAGTGCCTGCACTGCGAACCAGACGAGCCAGAACCGGAATAGAACTGCGGGATGGTCAGAGCTTTGCTCTGGCTGGTTTGCTGGATAACAACGAGTCGCGATCACTATCAAAGGTTCCCATCCTGGGCGACATCCCGATTCTCGGTAATCTCTTCAAGTCAACCCAATTCCAAAAACAGGAAACTGAATTGGTCTTTATCGTGACTGCTGATTTAGTAAAACCCGTCAATCGTGATGATCTGCCCACGTTACGAGGGATCGATGGCCTGAAGAATGGTTCACCATTGGGGATGGAACCTAAAGGTGAAGGAATTTCAGGAGCGAGCGGGTTTACCACCGGTTCGGGAGGAAACGCTCCGGCCTCTTCGACGCCATCGAATGGCAATGAGGCACCGAAGAAAACTCCTGCACCGACACCAACTGGTACGCCCGGTGGAGAAAAAACGAAGAGTCTATAAAACACTTTGAAGAAGGCTACTAACCTCGCAACTGGTGCTTTATAGATAACTGAACTAAAAAAGGTGGTGGTCGTCAGGTCGTTGACTACCACCTTGAAGCATTCCAGGTTCGAACGATTCGAGGAGTAAGTCATGAGATTCAAACACCCGACGTCAAGACGAAAAAAAGAACGAGGGAATGTAGTTGCTTATACCGTTCTCTCGGCGCTGTTCTTGTTCCTTGCTGTAGGTCTTGGAGTTGACCTCAGTCGCTTGTATCTCGTCAAATCTGAACTCCAAAACGCTGCTGATGCTGGTGCTTTGGCTGGCGGCTACGCGCTCGGTGAAGTGGCAGCATCACCATCCTCCAGGATCACTACTGCGATAGATCGTGCGATCACGGTGATGAACCAGAACAAGTGGAGCTTTGACAACAAAACGTTTGATTCCGTGACGCCGGTTGCGAGTCAGCGAACTTTGGTCACACTTGCAAAGAATCTTAACGGAAATTATCTCAGCGAAAGTGCGGCGCAGGCCCTGTCCAATGACGAAAAGCTTAAACTTCGTTTCATAAAAGTTTTTACGCCATCCGTACCTGTTACTTCGATCTTTGCGCTCCCAATTCTGGGCACCAAAAATTTGAATGCGAACGCGACCGCAGGCATGTCAGTTCCGGGCAACGTTAGATTCTGTCCCGCTCCGATTGCTGCTGTGGCACCTGACCCTAACCAGAGTTTTCCCGCAGAGTTTGAGGCGCATTGTCCGGGAGGTTTGGTGCCTTTCGATGACGATGCCGACGCCACTACACCCAATTGTGATCCGACAAAAACCTTTTGCATGCAGTGCTGGTACAGGATTAAACAGGCCCCTCAAGGACAAAATGGTGGAGGTCCTTCCCCCGGCAATTTTGGCTATCTTGATTGTGGCGGAGGCGGCGCAAACGCTTTGGAGAACAATCTCGCTTCATATGGAGCGACCTGCAAATGCGGAAACATAAGTCCTGGTGATAACGTGACCGTTACGAAGACTGGTCAGAATACGGGCCCGGCGGAAACCGGCTTAAACACTCGATTCAATCTCTATGCCAATGGGAATGGGCATCCTACCTATGCGACTGCCCCGCCTGACGTAAATGTATACGGGCAAGTCCCGGCATCCCAGGAATTGACTTATGGGCAATATACCGCCGGCAATCCAATGCTGGATCCTTTGACCCAAACTGGTAACCACCAGGGTGTAGCGAATCGACGAGTGCTCGTTATCCCAATGATCTCATACTCGAATTGGCCCAATGGTGGTAGTGGTACAGCAAGAGTTGCCGGCTTCGGTGGGTTCTTCCTGAAAAAAGCAATAGATGGAAATGTCGATATAGTTGCCGAGTACATCGGTAACAAGGTTAATAGCGTTGTTGGTTACGATCCCAATGGTGGCAATACTACGAATATTGTCACAATCGTGCTTTATAAGTAGAGGACTTATGATTCAAGTGGATAACATCATCGTTCGACGATTACGGAAACTGGGTCGTTGTGAACAGGGTGGAGCACTTGCAGAGTTCGCAATCCTCGTCCCTTTTCTCGCGGTAATGCTTGCAATCGTTACCGAAGTTGGTCGTTACTATCAAACGTACACGACTCTAACTAAAGCTACGCGATCATCCGCACGCTATCTCTCGAATCATAGCTTAACCAATAGCGAAATTAACCGCGCAGTGAGTCTTGCAGTCTGCGGGAAGCTATCCTGTAGCGGTGGCGATGAACTCGTCAAAGGCGTTGGCGGTGGTGCATCCATTGCGTCAGCGAATATCTGCATTGAATCAACAGCCAACAGCACCATCACGGTACGCATACCACGCACGAACGACTGCAATCCGGTAGCTGGGGCTCCAGCCGGAACACCCTATGCTTATCAGCCTCTATTCAATATTGGAACGTTGATGAGAGTTCCTACTTTTGACTTTGCGTTGCCGATTGCCCCACGGACGACCATGTTTAAGGTACAGGTTTAGTATTGAGGGATTCGAGTAATCATGTTCACCAAACTTCTCAAAAGTGAAGTTGGATCCACCATGGCTGAGATGACGATCATAGCGGGCGTGTTCTTCATGATGGTGATTGGGATTATCGAGTTTGGACGGTTGCTCTACACGCATAATGCGTTAACGGATGCGACCCGGCGAGGGGCGCGATATGCAATTGTCCATCCCGGGAATGCGCCATGTGTTGCGAGTGTCGTGGTTTATGGGGAGACGAATATCGATCCAACTTCAAACGGCTGTCCCGGGACAGGCCCTGCATTGATAAGCGGACTTACGACTGCGAATGTCAAGGTCCACTGGGAGGGCGCAGACCTGGACAACGACCCAACCACGCCACCGACTGGGTTTGGTATGAACATAGGAAGTGCGACGGTGAGTATTGGCGCTGAGGATGCAACCCCTTACCAATTTACATTGGGTATCCCATTTTTTCGTCAGACGCTCACTATGCCAAAGTACTCAACGACGATGACGGCGGAAAGCGCAGGAACGGAACCGAGCCCTCTGCCATGAGTGAGCAATGGTCCAATCTAAACATTTAGCTTAGTTACGAGTTTACGTTTAAGAGCAAGTGAACCTGGGGAAAGTGACTTAATCTCAATGAAGCGAACCTTAACATTCATAGTTCTCTGCAAAGACGCAGGTGACTCGAAAGAAATGGCGCATGCGCTCAGCAACCACCCTGGTTGCAGTCTGCTAACCATTAGCGATGATACCGAACAGGTCTTCACAGAGACGCGCAAGCTTCATCCGTCAGCGGTCATCGTAAACCTGGCCCATATGGGTGAACTAGCGATCAAGCTGGTGCAAAGAATCGTAACCGAATGCCCAACTACCGCAGTTATCTGTGCCTCGCGCGATTCCTCGCCTGACCTGATCCTCAAGAGCATGAGGACGGGAGCTCGTGACTTCATGCGTCTGCCAATCATTCAGGATGAGCTAAAAACGGTTGTCGAACGAACTGCTCAATTTGTTGAAGAGCACGTTAGCAATGAACCGAAAAAGGGAGGGCGTGCGACTGCGGTGTTTTCCGCCAAGGGTGGGTGTGGGACGTCGCTAATAGCCACCAATCTCGCTCTGCTGCAAAAGTCTCCAACTGTACTCGTCGATCTGAATCTGCAATCTGGTGACTTAGAACTCTTACTCGGCCTAAAACCAAAATTTTCTTTGGCCGATGTCGTCGATAATCGCGACCGTCTGGATGACGCGCTGCTGGCGAGCTATATCACACCACACTCCAAGAACCTCTCACTTCTGGCTGCACCAATCAAAGCTGAAGCAGGTGAGGATATTGAGCCGAAGCACATTTACGAGATCCTGGAATTACTGAGGCATCGCTATGAAAACGTCATACTTGATACGCCTCACAGTTTCGACTCAGTAACGATTGCCGCTCTTGATCATGCAGACCAGATTCTCGTGGTTTTGACTCTCGAGATTCATGCCATTCGTACTACACGTCGGGCACTCGATATCTTTGACCGGCTCGGCTATCCGAGAAAGAAGGTAAAGATAGTTGTAAATCGCTGGAGTAAAAACATCGAGTTGGATCAGAAACAAGTAGAAAGCTTCCTGGGCGAGCGAGTAGTTGGCTTTATCCAGAGTGACTATAAAGCTGCGGTCAACTCAATAAACCTCGGACAACCATTAGTCACATCCGCTCCAGGCTCGAAGGTCACGAGCGATTTGCAGAGCCTGGCCGCAACTCTTTTTGATGGGCACATTGAGATGCCCGCACCTGGTCCTGGCGGCAGGCGTGCCCTTAATTCGATCTTTCGTCGTCAAACCAACAATATGCAAGATCTCGGACTGGTCACAGCACTCGACCGTGCGAGTTTAGGCGAAGCGCAGTAGCGCTTTTCCACCAAACGTTTATTCGAGCAGGGAAAAATTTGTTATGGCATTACGAGAAAGACTTGTAAGAGATCAAAATGGTGTTGGCCTGGCTGAAGACGGAGCGAGTCAGCAGGGCTTTCAGAATATGAAGTCGCGTCTCCACCGGATGCTCATTAACCGGATGGACCTCACGAAGCTGGGGCAGCTCGAACAGGAACAACTTCATGAAGAAGTGGCCCGGTTAGCATCAAGTCTGTTAGCCCAGGAGGACACTCCACTCTCCAGCGCCGAAAAAGAGCGACTTATTCATGAAGTTCGTCACGAGTTGTTTGGACTTGGACCACTGGAACAGCTGCTTGCTGACACCACCATATCCGATATCCTTGTGAACTCACCCTACAATATCTACATCGAGCGCAGCGGTAAACTCGAACGGACAAACATCGAGTTTAAGGATAACGAGCACCTCATGCGCGTGATTGAGAGAATCGTTTCCTCAGTCGGAAGGCGCATAGATGAATCTTCCCCGATGGTCGATGCCCGCTTGAAAGATGGCTCGCGCGTGAACGCGATTATTCCCCCGCTTTCCCTGGATGGCCCGGTACTCTCGATTCGCCGTTTTGGCGCTGAACCGCTTCGGATGAACAAATTGATCGAGAAGCAGGAGCTCACTGCTGACATGGCCTCAATGTTTGAGATGGGTGTAATTGCCAGACTCAATGTTCTCATCTCAGGAGGTACCGGCGCCGGTAAAACAACGCTTTTGAACGCGTTGTCAGCCTACATTCCTGCCAACGAACGGATTGTTACTATTGAAGACTCGGCAGAATTGCAGCTGCAGCAACCGCATTGTGTACGTTTAGAGACTCGTCCCCCCAACATCGAAGGCAAGGGCGAAGTATCACAGCGGGACCTGGTCAAGAACGCGCTGCGAATGAGACCTGATCGAATCGTAATCGGTGAGGTGCGCGGCGGCGAAGCCATCGATATGCTGCAGGCAATGAATACAGGTCATGATGGCTCTTTGACCACAGTCCACGCCAACACACCGCGCGATGCGCTGGCAAGACTCGAAACCATGATTCAAATGACTGGTCTGAGATTGTCGGATCGCGCGATGCGTCAGCAAATCGCATCGGCAATCAATGTTGTGATCCAGGTGGCGCGTCTCAGTGACGGTACTCGTAGAATCACTTCAATATCTGAAATTACCGGTATGGAAGGCGACACGATCACAATGCAGGATGTATTTATCTTCGAACGCAAGGGTGTCGATTCAGAGGGGCACGTTCTCGGACGGTTTCGACCCACTGGCGTGCGTCCGCGATTCTCCGAAAGACTCAAACTCTACGGAATGCAACTGCCCCGTTCGTTCTTCGAGGAGGTTTAGGCAAAATGGTTAGTTTTGTTCCATTTTTTGTTTTTCTGACGTGTCTTTTCCTGGTATACGCGCTCTATCTCCTTAGCTCTCGTGCTTCAGACGAAAAGCGCGCAAAGCTGAATGAGCGACTGGCAGAAGCGATTCGATCCTCGTCGCATTCCGAGGACGCCGATATTCAGTTGGTCCGACAGGAATTGATGAGTGAGATTCCGTGGCTCAACCGGGTTCTGCTTAATCTGCAATCCACCTCTCGACTTAAAGAATTCATTGATCAGGCCGATGTTGACATCACCATAAGTCGATTGGTGCTTTTCTCCTTGTCGGCTGGCGTGCTCGCTGCTTTGGCAGTCGCGATGCTTAGCACTTCATATTTGCTGATGTTTGTTTTCGGATTCATCGCGTTGGCGCTTCCGCCTCTTCACATCGTGATAAAGAGAAAGAAGCGGCTGAATAAGTTTCTCAAATTGCTTCCCGATGCTCTGGATCTTATGGCCCGCGGGTTATCAGCCGGTCACGCTTTCACGGAAGTGCTGCAAATGGTATCCACGGAGATGCCCGAACCCATTTCTACGGAATTCAGAAAGACCTATGAAGAGCAGAATCTTGGACTTTCATTGAAACTGGCCCTGGAGAATCTATCTCGGCGCATTCCGCTGCTTGATCTTCGGATGTGCATAACCGCTGTAATGATTCAGCGCGAGACCGGCGGCAATCTTGCTGAATTGCTCGAGAAAGTTGCTTACACAATTCGCGAACGATTCAGGATCATAGAAGATCTGAAGACGCTGACTCTTAGTTCGCGCTGGTCTTCGTGGTTGCTTTGTGCTCTGCCAGTATTTTTGGCGATATATGCCACCTGGGTAAATCCCGATTACATGTCTGTGATGTGGCGCGACCCACGCGGTCACAAGCTGCTCGCCATCGCCGCCACCATGCAGATTCTCGGCATGATCATGGTGCAAAGAATTATGAGGATCCGTATCTAACCCGGCATTACTTTACAAGGTGAGACAATGTTACTAATCCTACTCTCAACTTTCATCAGCATCGCCTTTATCGTCATGGCGATTTATTGGTTAATGTTCCGACCAGTAAGTGCCACCGCACAGCGACTTCACGAAATCGATGAAAACCGTGTTCCTGGTGTTCATGTCGCTTCCATTGAGCACGACACCGTGGAGTCTTTTGCTGAGAGACTGGCAGAACCAATCAATAGATTGGCACCGCCATCCGCGGCAAGCGTAAAGAAGCTACAGCTTCAGCTCATGCAGGCAGGTTATCGTTCGCCTTCAGCGGTAGCAGTCTTCCGCGTCACTCAACTCTTCTCGATGATACTGTTGCCGTTCATCTTGATTGCGGTCTATTCGACTTTCGGGTACCCAATTAGCTCTGCTTTCTTGCCCGCGCTTGCAGCACTCGGAGTGGGTTTTATTTTGCCGCGTTTTTTACTCCAGCGACTTATGGCCAGCCGAAAGCTTCGTATTACATGGGGGCTCGCCGATGCGCTGGATCTCATGGTTATCTCCATGGAAGCAGGCCTCGGGTTGAATGCCGCCATGATGAAGGTGTGTGAGGAACTAAAAACAGTTCACCCTGATATAAGCAAGGAATTTGAACTGGCGAATCTCGAAATCCGTGTAGGTCGGGAACGAAGTGAGGCCTTACGCAATCTAGCGGATCGCAGCGGTGTTGAGGATCTAAACAGCCTGGTCGGCATGTTGATTCAGGCTGATCGGTTTGGCACCTCCATTGCCCGAGCCGTTAGAGTCTACTCTGATAGCTTGAGAACGAAACGTCGTCAGCGCGCAGAGCAGGCAGCACAAAAAGCAGCTTTCAAATTACTGCTTCCGCTTGGGGCACTGCTCTTCCCGACAATGTTCATCGTCATTCTAGGTCCGGCCCTGCTAAACATCTCAGACATGTTTGGCGCCGGTTTCAGTTTCAAATAATAGTCGTTTTTCAAGGAGCACCAGCATGTTAAAGCGCATAGGTATCGTCCTGGCCCTTAGTCTTATGCTAATCATCGTGGCGCAACCGATTCAGCACGTCAATGGTGTTCTCATGACGGCTGCTGAAGTTGAAACGCTCAACAACGCATCAGCGCCGGAGAACAACGATTCGAAAAAAGGCAACGTATTTGTTCGCGTGCTGACTGCTCCCTTCAGAGCCATCGGACGCCTGTTCGGCGGCGGCAAGAAAGACGAGAAACTCCACCGTCTTTCCGAGAAGGACGTGAAGAACTTTGAAACTGCTCCTACTGTTAAAGTGGTTGATGCCACTTTGGTGAGTACTCCTGAAGCGCAGGGCCTAAAAACAAATCCAGCCCCGGCAACCAATGAACCTCCCGCTACAAAAGAAGAGGCCAACAGAATAGAAGCACGCCAGAACGTGGCACGCGCTCAAGTCTTAATTGATTCTAACAATCTGAACGGGGCCTTCGACCTGCTCACCGCCGCAATCAAACTCGATCCAAATAATGGCAATGCTCATAACCTTCTCGGAATCGCGTATGAATCGAAAGGTATGCATCAATGGGCCTTCAAGGCGTTCGAAACAGCCGTGCGTTGTGACCGCGACCAGCCGGAATTTCTGAACAACCTTGGCTATTTGCACTTCAAGAACGGCGATTACGACTCAGCGGCAAAGTATCTCAAGCGTGCGGTTAAGGCGGCTCCCAATCAACAACGTTATTGGAACAATCTTGGTCTCGCCGAAGTTCAACGCCGGAATTTTGACGAAGCGTTCGTCGCCTTTCAACATGCAGTGGGTGAATTCGAAGGACATATGAATCTGGCGAATCGTCTACAAGCCATGGGTTACGAGACCCAGGCCATCAAACACCTGGAACTCGCTCGAGCGCTGCAACCAAATTCGAAAGAGATCCTGGTTCGTCTGATCGCTCTCTACAAACGTGCGGGTAAAGTAGAACTAGCGGAACAGGCACGCGCCAACTTCGTGACGCTAACTACATTAGCTACCGCCCCGAACCAATAGTTTAGTACGACAGGCTGTTAGCCTGTCGGCGGTCGTGGGCCACGATGTGAGGCAAACCGCGACAGGCTAACAGCGTGTCGTACCTGGGGGAAAAAGAAATGGGACACCTCAGTATTTTGAGCCGCTCTGAAATCGAGAGCCTTGGACCACCAATGCTCGAAGAGATTGGCGACGCGGCCGTTCACCAACAGTTCCTCTGCGACCTGGCCCTGAAACATGTTTCCATGTTGCCGGAGCCAAGCACTACTGCGGTCGCTGACAGATTGCATCTGCCAAAGGTGCTGACCGAAGAACTGCTCTACCACCTCTATCGCGAAAAGCTGATTGAGATGCGACTGCAGAGCGCTGTCGGATCGACACTCTATGCGATGCTCGATCATGGCTGGGAACGCGTTGGGCGTTTAAATTCGCAAAGTGGCTATCTCGGGCCGGCGCCGGTATCACTTGAAGACTATTCATTGATGATGCGTCTCCAGGCAGTCCCTTCGCAGCCTGCGAATATCGATGCAGTTCGCAGGGCGTTTGAAGATCTAGTGCTTCCTGATTCGTTGCTCCAAACCCTCGGGTGTGTGATCAATTCGCGTTCGTCCCTGTTTCTCACCGGGTTGCCTGGAACAGGAAAAACGGCCGTGTCGGAACGAATGAATTCCGCGCTGAGCGGTTCGATATGGATTCCCTATTCGATCGAAGTAGATAACCAGATTATTCGCGTTTTCGATTCGCACACGCACCATCCGGTGCCGAAGAAAGACTCTGTTATCGAATACGATCGTCGCTGGATTGAGATCGACCGTCCGCTCGTAATGGTCGGTGGTGAATTAACTCTAGACCATACCGACCTACAGTGGTCTGAAACCGCGCGCTTTTACGAAGCGCCATTTCAAATGAAATCAAACGGTGGCACGCTCGTGATCGACGACTTTGGCCGGCAAAGAGTCGAGCCACACGAACTGCTGAATCGATGGATTTTGCCATTGGAAAGACGGGTCGACTTTTTGACTTTATTTAGTGGTAAAAAGATTGAAGTGCCATTTGAGCAGCTGGTAATTTTCTCCACGAACCTCGATGAAAAAGATCTGGTGGATGACGCGTTTCTCAGACGTATGGGTTACCGCGCGAGGATTGATCCGCCAACAGCATCGGCCTTTGTGAAGATCTTTAAGAACGTCGCTGCGAGTCGCGGTGTTGCGATCGATGATCAGTGCCTTGACCATATCCTTAATAAGTACGAGGCCGAGCAGCGCATCATGAAGGGATGTGAACCACGCGACCTGCTGAACAAGGTAAAAGACATTTGCACCTTCGAGGGAATGTCGGTGAAGCTCTCTACGGAATTGGTTGATCTCGCGTGGGGCAATTACTTTGGAACATCGCACGGCTTTTCAAAGACCGAACAGTTGGAACGCCAGGCGAAGGTTGCGTAGTTAAGTTGTCCGACATGTCCGATATGCTTTAGCTTGTCGTGTGTTGCTTTTCAAGACCCCTGCGAGACAAGCTGGATCGTATCGGACATTTGATTTTTGGAAGTGCCAACCTGGTTGAGACACCACCGGCTTTAGCCGCGTGGAGTCTCAATTTCAGAGCTAGAGCTTGGCGTCCAGCGGACGATGAGACACCACCGGCTTTAGCCGCGTGGAGTTTCAATTTCAGAGCTACGCAGGATTACCAGATTTGATAAGACACCACCGGCTTTTAGCCGCGTGGAGTCTCAATTTCAGAGCTACGCAGGATTACCAGATTTGATAAGACACCACCGGCTTTAGCCGCGTGGAGTCTCAATTTCAGAGCTACGCAGGATTACAAGATTTTGACTGGACACTACCGGCTTTAGCCACGTGGAGTTTCAATTTTGTCGCTAGTTTTACGAAAGATGAAAAGTAACAATAGGGTGGTTGCAATAGCTCACAAATTGAACTACCACGCGGCTAAAGCCGGTGGTGTCTCATCGCCCGCTGGACGCCAAGCTGTAGCTCACAAATTGAACTACCACGCGGCTAAAGCCGGTGGTGTCGCCATCCTATTACTCATCATCACAATGTGCGGAGTACGAACGCCAGCGCAAAATGTCTCCCAACAATCTGACACAGAACAACGAACGATTATTGCTCGCTCTGGCGATACGATCGCAAAAATTGCAAAACGTACGGGCATCGATTCAGCCGAGATCGCGAAGCTCAATAATCTTTCTGAGAACAGTCGCGTTCGCAAGGGCACCAGGATTTACCTGCCCGAATCCGCTGCGAGCGCGCCACCAACCGGCGAAGTTATTGGTAAAACAATTACACTGGCCGATGGCTACACGTTCCAGGTTGATGAGATCTGGCACCAAGGCTCAGAAGTCTGGTATCGCAAGGGCAACGTAACGGCTAACCTTAACGGCGAAATAAAATCTGTAAAACCAATCCTCAAGCCCCTGCCTGCGCCGACACCGGCTCCTGAACCAGTCGCAGCAACCGCCAAAAGTCAGCTCGCTGTTTGGATACACCTGGTGGATGGCGCCAAATTCCGCGTTGACGACGTACAGGAAACCAGCGACGGTGCATGGTACAACCGGGCGAACATTTCAAATTTTATTGAAAAGGAACGTATCGCCAGGATTGAGCGCGAAGTTCCAGTTACCAGCAATGCGCCGGCAAAGAATCGTGATTGGACCTCCGGCAACGCCGTCATCGATGATCTGATTAGGACGAACGGCAATAAATACGGCGTAGACCCGTATCTAGTCTTCCTTGTAATTGAAAAAGAGTCACGGTTCAGGACTCACGCGCTTAGTCCAAAAGGAGCCCAGGGGCTTATGCAGTTGATGCCCTGGACTGCTCGTCGATTGGGAGTTACGAAGCCATTCGATCCGGGGCAAAACATTCGTGGTGGTACACAGTACCTCCGTGAATTGATGGATATGTTTGGCGGCAAGGTTAATCTGGTTCTCGCAAGTTATAATGCGGGTGAAGGCGCGGTAATAAAGTTCGGACGTAACGTTCCCCCATATCGCGAGACTCAGGATTATGTTAAGACCATTGGGAAACGATACGGGCTGGCAGGACGTCAAACTAATCCTGATGGTGATGTACCGCAGAAGTGACCGTCCGATATGCTTCAGCTTGTCGGGAGATGATTAACCTGGCCCTCAGAGAGAAATGACCGTTCGTGTTTGGGATGTCACGACAAGACAGACGCATATCGGACACTAGGAGGCGTTATGAAAAAGTTTTTCGGCTTAATGTTTCTGACAATTATTTTGTTGGCGTATCCCTCCGTCTCCCAAGCGCAGCAGAATCAAAACAACACACCGCTGACGAATGCCGCAGTGGTTAAACTCTCAAAGGCCGGTTTCAAAGAGAAGACAATTATCTCCATCATTATGGCCCGTCTGCCAAATTTCGATTTATCTCCCGATCGAATGATTGACCTAAAGCGAAACGGCGTTAGTGAGAAAGTTATTGTAGCCATGCTCGCACGCCAGGAAGGCGCCGATCTTCCGGACGATGCCTGGACCGATGACTCCTTCTTCAGCACTAATATAGATCCGAAGAGTCCCGGAACTTCTGGAAACTCTGGAAACACTTCTGATCCCAATTCCGGCGCCAGCACAAACATCTTTGGTAACAGCTCAGGAGGAAAGTCACGTACCAAAACACGCGGTAATGGCAGCGGCGGAGTTGATAGCGACACGGTTACCACCGGTTCGGCAACGGTGCGCATATTGAGGCCGCCTACCGAAGCCGGCGGTGCCGGTCCTGCGAAACTGGAAAAAACAAAAAGTCTCACAAATGACTCCATTGTTGAGCTGGTCGACGCCGGTTTTTCGGAAGGCACGATTATTCGTCGTATAGAACAATCACCGGTGGATTTCGATCTGGCCGAGCCAAAAGTCGAGGAACTCCGCAAAAAGCGAGTGAGTGACAAGATTCTGGCCGCGATGAAATCCGCAATGGGAGACGACCAGGCAAGTAAACCTTAATCGGTTCCGCAGGCCGCAGCTCAAAACCATGAAGTGCTCAAGACAATCTTCTCGGCGTAATCTCTGCGTCTCTATGGTTTCTGCGGTTAGCTTTTTTGTGTCCTTAAAAACTGCTGAGACGCACAGAACGCAAAGATTGCGCAGAGACAGACGAAGTGTATTTGGGGTTCTACTACTTGTTGTTGCCGCTCTCATCATCCAGAGTTCGCCGGTCAGCACCGCACAAAAACGCACACCGACGCGACCCACGAAATCCAGGCAGACCTCAACAACGCAAACGCCCGCAGAGCCAACTCTTGAGAGCCTTGGTCCAGCCCCACCCATACCCAAACTCAAAAAGAAACCAGAAGAACCTCCCAAAGAAATCAGCGCGGGCGATGTCATCTCGGTGAACACCACTGAGGTCATGATTCCCGTTTCAGTACGTGATTCATCGGGGCGTTTGGTAAGTGAACTGACCAGAAACGATTTTCGGGTATTTGAAGATGGAATACCTCAACCACTTAGTGACTTCGCTTTGCGACAAGTTCCAGTCGATGTGGCGCTAATGGTAGATGCTTCATCTTCAGTAGCGGAAAATCTTGACGATTTTCGCAGGGCGGCTGAAGGGTTCGCCACGCGCCTTGCCGCCGACGATCGCATCAGCTTGATCAAGTTCGACGATCGAATTGAATTACTGCTCGACTGGACAAAGAGCAGATTTCAGCTGCATCGCGCGCTGGGCCGAATTGAGGCTGGCATGTTCACTCGGTTCAACGATGCTCTGGCCCTGACTTCGCGCGACCAATTTGCCGAGGCAGCGAAATCACGACGAGCTCTCATTGTTTTGACAGACGGCATTGATAATGGCCGAGGTGCCAGCACACTTGAAGACGCTCTGCGCGCACTTTTGCAAGCCCAGGTGGTTGTTTACGTAGTCAGCAATACGCAGATATCGAAAGCGGAAAAGCTTGCGCAGCTGGACCTGCTAACACGCGACAGCGCAAGTGCAAGATTCAATCAGTTAAGGGTTGACGACTTGCGATTAGGCATTCGAGCTCTGGATCAAAGCGAAGTAAATCTGGACCAGCTTACCGCGGCAACTGGTGGTCGCCTCTACAAACCACTTTCATTTGACGCGCTCGAGTCGACCTATGCAGAAGTGGCGGACGAGTTACGCCACCAATATGCGCTCTATTACACACCTTTGAATAAGTCGAGAGACGGCGCGTTTCGTCGCGTGCGTGTGGAAACAGTCAATCCCTCGTTCAAAGCTGCCACGCGAGTCGGTTACTTTGCGCCCAAGACGTAGCTATGTCCGATATGCTTTAGCTTGTCGTGGGATTCCAAACACGAACGATTTATCCTGCATCCCATCAATGATCGTTCGTGTTTGGAATCTCACGACAAGCTAAAGCATATCGGACATGGGTTGAGATCAATGTTCGCCACCTACTTTTTTTGTTTGTGCTTGCTCGTCATCGCGACAACCTCTACGAACGCTCAAAATCAAAAGCAGCCTCAAACAAGCGAAGCTACCATTCAGTCAGTGAAGGCGGATGCTGAGGTTCCCGCCCAATCCGTGACACTCGTTCTAACCGGCGGTGGGCAAATCGTGGCTGACGAAGTCAGTGAAGACTCGGACGGTTACTGGTACAAGCGTGGCAACGTTTCCACCTTCATCCAACGATCACGCGTAAGCCGCATTGATCGACCCAAGGTTGCTGAGTCAGCGCCGTCGCATCCGATTCAGGGAAACGGCAAGTGGAAGCTGTCAGACGCCGCGCGAGTCAAGGATTTCTTCCTGGTCAAGTTTAATCGACCGTTACCCCTTAGCTCCTTCGGTCAGTCAGAGCTGCATACCCGCTGGGGTTGGGATCACCGGAATGGAATGGATGTAGGTTTGCATCCCGATAGCATCGAGGGACGCGCATTGATCGCTTTTCTTCGTGACGAATCGATTCCATTCCTCGCGTTTCGAAGCGCCATACCGGGTGTAGCTACAGGTCCACATATCCACATTGGTAATCCTTCGCCGAGAATTTCCTTGTCCCTAATGCAGGGCCGGTGAATCAAAACGAGGTGCTGAATGAAATATATTGAGCTTGCCCATCCTGAGGGTGGACGATTTCTGGTCCACCTCGATCACATAACGAGCGCACACTATCGTGTAGGTGAGGGGACAGTAAAGTCACGCTTAGGTTTGGATCTGGACGAAAGGCAGAACGACATTGTGATTTTTGGCGAAGAAGCTGAAAGAGTGTGGGTTTTACTACAGAAGTTTATCGAACCGGCACCCTGAACTTCGCTTGTCCGATGCATCCTCGACGGAGTTTCTCGTGAACCAGCGCCCGGCAAGTAGATCCAACTTCACTGGTCATTCTTTTTCTGAAGAATGGATCGACCTGCGTCTCGTTTCCATCATGAGGCTGATGTTGGCCTCGTCTGCGCTGATGGTAGCAGTCATTACTGCGCCACCAAGCCAGTCACTCCATTTCGAACCTGGCGTCGTCGTTCTTATCTTTTACACGGTCTATAGCGCCTTCGTTTATCTTCTGTCTGTGCGCAGGAACAATGTCGTTCCAGCCATTATCATGCATTGGCTGGATGTTGGATGGTATGTCGTACTAATTGCAACCAACGGCACCGCCAGCATTTACTTTAACTTCTTTCTTTTTGCGATACTGGTTGCTTCATTTGGTTGGGGATATTCAACCGGCCTTTATCTAACACTTACTTCCGCAGTCCTATTCACGGCTGTGGCCCTCTGGATAAACCCGGTAGAACAAACGGTCCAATTCAACCGCATTCTTCTTCGCCCAATACAGCTATTAATACTCGGTTATCTGATATCTCGTTGGGGTGGTTTCAGAATTAATCTGCGAAATCAGTTGCAGCTGTTAAGGGACGTAACCGGCCTTTCGCATACGCGCTTTGGAATCGATCGAACGATTACAAGCATCCTTGAAAGCTTGCGACGGTTTTACGACGCTGATGGGTGTCTACTACTTCTGCCCGCCCATGAAGTACAGGGGAAGTTTACCTACCAAATGTACCGCGTTAGACGAGGTTCTCCTCCAACTGGCGTCACGCCACCTGAGATTAGTGCTGAGGCAGCCAATCTATTCTTGTTCCCCAGGCCGCATGACGCCGTGATTTATCGGCGCCGTCGCGGTGAACCTACGTTGTTCAATGTCGAAACAGGAGAAGTGACCAGAGGTTTTAAAGGAGCTGCGGAAAACGTAGCGAACGCGCTGGAAACAACAAACTACCTGTCCATTCCCGTGCATAACGGAAACCGCCCGGCCGGTCGTCTATATGTCATTGGAGGTCCGCAGACGTATACGACGGCAGAGATCGATTTCGCCCTTCAACTAATGGGGCACGTTACGCCCTCGATCGAAAATATAAGACTCGTCGACAGCCTGGCATCATATGCTGCGGACGAAGAGCGCCGTCGCATTGCCCGAGACATTCACGACAGCGTAATTCAGCCATATGTGGGTCTTCAGTTAGGAATTGCAGCACTCGCACAGAAGCTCCAGAGTGGTAACGACCACGTACTCGACAACGTTCAGGAGCTTTTGGATTTAACGACTCAGGAACTCGTGGAACTCAGGCGCTATGTTTGGGGTCTGCGCGAGGGCGAAGAGAGGCGAGATGTGCTGGTTCCAGCAATCGAGCGTTTCGTGTCTCGATTTACGTCAGTGACGGGGATCAGAGTAGATGTAAATCCTCGAGGAAAAATAGAAATCAACGATCGACTCGCAGCAGAACTTTTCCAGATGGTGACTGAAGGTTTGAGTAATGTTCGCCGGCATGCCCTATGTAATGACGCGGAAGTTGATTTGAGCTGCAGGAACGGCAGATTCCAATTGCAGATAAAAAACCCAAGGCCACCTGTTAATCCTTTTGATCCGGAAGACGGGCACGATCAACAACGTTTGTTCACTCCGAAATCCATTTCCGAGCGCGCAGCGATGCTCGGTGGCAAGACGGTGGTAACCATCGATAAGAAGAACTATACGGTCGTTTCAGTGACGATACCGCTGTAGTGTCCGATATGCTTCAGCTTGTCGTATCTTCCGGGACACGAACCTTGTTCAATGCGAAGCCCTGTATCAATCAGCATTCGTGGCCCGGATCACACGACAAGCTGAAGCATATCGGACTTTCGCCGTTCGACTAGATGAATACTTTTTGTGCATAATGAACGCGCAATCGCCCAAGGATACCGAACTCGCAGTTCGGGTTAACGACTACAATCATCAAGGTGGTTCGACGAAGATGACCCCCATACGCATCATGATCGTCGATGACCACGCCGTTATTCGCGCCGGCCTGCGCATGTTGATCGAGCAGGACCAAACGATGACCGTCGTGGCCATGGCGGGCACTCCTGCTGAAGCTCTCACACTTGCTGCAACCGAAAAGCCTGACATTATCGTGCTTGATCTGATTCTGGGCGAAGAAGACGGACTCGACTTTTTGCCGGAACTTACGAAGGCCAGTAGTAATTCGCGGGTACTTGTGCTTACAGGCGTTCAGACACCTGAGTCCCATAGGACCGCCATAAGACGCGGGGCGATGGGTATAGTCTTAAAACAACAGGCCGCAGAACTACTACTGAAAGCTATCAGAAAAGTGCATGATGGCGAAGTTTGGATCGATAGATCGATGATCGGAAGCGTCCTCAGTGATGTTCGGAATGAACAGCGCACCCCACCAAATCCAGAAATTTCTAAGATCAATGCGCTGACCGCTCGGGAGCGTGAGGTGATCTCTTTAGTTTCTCTAGGGTTGAAAAACAAAGTGATCGGCGAGCGATTATTTATTAGCGAAACCACCGTTACTCACCATCTCAGCTCAATCTACGCGAAGCTTGGAGTTTCAGATCGTCTGGAATTAGTGGTCTACGCTTTCGCAAATCAACTCGCACAGAAACCCTAAGATGTCCGATATGCGTCTGTCGTGTGATAGCAAACACGAATGCTGATTTTATACTTGGGCTTTGAAGAACAGAGTTCGTATCTTGAACCACACGACAAGACAGACGCATATCGGACATCGAATTTTTTTCCACAGTTAATCCTCAGCTCCCCGGCAGAATCCTGCCAAAAAAATTACCAAAAACCTGCCAGCAAGAAAGGCAAAGACCTCCATTGTTACAATTTCGATCTAAGTCTATTGTGTTCGCACCCCAAGTTAAGATTGAAGGATGTTTCCCCCAGTATGGCAGCAGTATTCGAACAAAGAGCAAGCGAAGTTCTCGACGGACATCTTCCCTTCCTCAATCCGCTCGTCTCTACCTTCCTGATCAAAGGAAAGCGTGAACGAAGAAGCAAACCGCGTCTGAGCGATTCATTGCCGGCAAGAGTATGGGGCATTGATCGCGAGGGCGAAATGTTGAGTCAGGATTGTTGTGTGGAGAATCTGAGTTCTTCCGGGCTTTTTCTGCGAATCCCATGCAGGATCAAACTTCGATCGCAAATTAGTTTGGTTGTGCGGCTATTGAACGGTTCGGGCTCAATGGCTGCGATTAAGGGTAAGGTGCTGCGAGACGAGCCGCAACTCGATGGCAGTCGAGGTATTGCGGTAAGAATCACGGAACATCGTTTCCTGTAGGCCCAGTAAACTCGCCTTAATCAGTTTTCCGGCTTCGGTTAGCTCCTTAGTCGAAAGGGCATTCCGGCGGGATCACACAGCCGGTGAATGCCAGGTTTCCCGTGGCAATTTAACTGTGATCAATTCGCCCGTTAGTTGCGAAAAGCGAGAGTGCTAAGACTGTCGATTGCCCCCGTAGTCTTAGCAAGTCAAGCCGATCGGCAACAACGGATTGCTGTCTATTCGCCCAGAATACTCGCTGTAACTAATTGGAGTGGTTCGAGCAGCCCCGACATTAATGCTCCTCCTACCAGATCCACTGACAATTTAACAATGAGCAGACATTCTCAAGTGTCTTCTCAAGAACAAAAGGAGTTTTGTATGTCCCCGTTAACCAACATTCGCAAGTTGCTAGTTTCATTTGCGATTTGTGGATTCGCAGTACTGGCGTCCTACGCCACAGCCAACGCGACTCCATTCGTCTATACACTTACCCAAGGCAATCCCGGACTCCAGGCCTGTGCTGGATGCACCGGTCCGTACGGAACTGTAACTGTTAATCAAACGAGCTCCACAACCGCGACAATCACGTTTCAAGGCGCAACCCAGGGTACCAACATCTACCTCTTTGGTGGTAACGGTGCCGTGGCCGTCAACTTCAACGGCGGTCCAGTAACTCTCCTGACAACGACTCCTGCTGGGGTTGATGCGACGCTATCGGACACAGGAACCAGTCAAACCGAGGATGGATTTGGAACTTTCAACTTTGCCCTCGACAATTTCGACGGTTTCACTGCAGCGTTTTCGACCGTAACTTTCACCGTTTCGTGTCCGACGTGTAACTGGCTGGCGGATAGCAGCAACGTGCTGGCAAACAACAGCCAGGGCAATGCAGTCGCCGGTCATATCTTTGTGAGTTGTCCAGATTGCACTGGCGCCCGGGCAACCGGATACGCCTCGAACGGAACGCCATCAACCGAGACGCCTGAACCCGCGACGATGATCTTGCTGGGTACTGGCCTGCTAGGGGTCGGCGCGACTGCTCGCCGCTTCCGAAAATCGCGGAAGTGAGCTCCACCTCAGGTCCATGTGCGGAAGGAGGCAGACCGAATCGCCTCGATCGTGAATGAACATCAACTTCAGGTTGTTCTAATCATCGTCGGACCCTTCTGAAGATCCGGCCAACGGAACGCGAAGGCACTTAACGGGATGCGCTCAGTCAGTCCTGCGTCGTCAGGACTGACTGAGACACTACTCAATTGCTCGAACTGTACCAAGGCGCTTATGAATTGGCCATACCCGAAGCTTAAAAGTGTTGTCACGCTATGCGCCCTGTTCATGACAATGACCGCAGCGAGTGCGGTAGTGCGTGCAGAAACCTTCACGTTTAGTGGCACGACGTCCGGGGGCAATGTTGTCAATGGTACGGCAACATTCTCAGCCGGTGCGAATCCAAACCTTCTAACCATCGTCATCACCAACAACCAACAAAACATCGTCAGTGCTGGTCAGGCAATCAGCGGACTTTCCTTCCAGGTCAAAGATGCACAGGGCAATCTCTTGAACATTAGCCCTGTAGTGATCATGTCGCAGGCGGGCCGTGAGGTGAAATTCCTGGGAAGCCAAACCGGAGTCGATGTGAACGGAGCCGGTGACGATGCCCTGGGTTGGGGACTATCGAACCAAAACCCAGCTTATCTAAACGCACTCGGATTCACCGGGGCCAACGGAACCAATCCGCCTGATGAGTTAATCCTGGGTGCGCCAACCAGCACTAACGGGAGCGGCCAAGTTGTCTACTCGAGCGCAAACAGTTCAATCAGCAACAGCGGACCACACCAGCCGTTCGTCGTATACACGGCCACATTTTCAGTTCAGGTGGCTTTGAATCTCCCCTCGGGTTTCCAAATCACCAGTGTACAGATGTATTTCGGAACCAATGCGGACACCATTACAACGCAAACGCCGGAACCTGCTTCGATGCTCCTTCTCGGTACAGGCTTATTAGGCTTAGCGGCAGGTGTTAGACATCGATACGCGAAGCGCAAGAGCGATACCGGACAAGCATCGACAGGAAATTAGAAATGTACTCCAAGCCCATCATTCTGCCTCTAAACCCCGAGGCCACTATTTACGCCCTCCAGGATGAACTGGGTAAAACGATCGGCACCGGCACGCGTGAGATTTGTGAACTATTGCTTCACGTGATCAATAAGCATGGCGGCGAACGTCGGCCTGGGGACGTGCTTGCCAGCATCGAAAGAGAACGCTCAATGCCGCACCAAAACGTGAGGTCAGCTATCGCTATCTAGTTAGGCGTCAGCGCATTTCAAACAGGGGTACAAATGGTTTCCGTTGTGCGGAACGGAATTTTTTAAGACCAAAACGCGGCTCAATAATAGAGCAGCAATCGACGACCCTCGAAACGAAGTGCACACTGAACGCCCCAACCATAGAGGTCCATTGCAAACTCTGAAACGGGTATCAGGCAGACTGCGCAGGCTCTTTCACGGACAAGACTCAGTCCCCCATCAGGCCCCCCGTCTCCTCATCGTTGACGATGAGGAATCAATTTGCTTCTCGATGAAGGAATACTTCTCTCATAACGGTTTCATTGTCGATACCGCTGGAGATGTCGAGGAAGCTGAGCGCCTTATCGCCCAGGGCACTTACAAAGTCATCATTCAAGATCTGCGTATGGGTCCGGCCAGAGATCATGAGGGGCTTCAAATCGTTCGCCTGGTTCATGAGCGAAGTCCTGAAACTCGAATCGTGATTCTAACGGCGTATGGCTCAAGCGAGATTGAGGACGAAGCGAGGCTTCTTGGTGCGGATGCATTCTTAAGAAAACCACAGCCGCTCTCTCAGGTCGCTCAGGTCGTTCGCGGTCTAATCGAATCACCCCGGCGCACTCCTCCACCTGCATAGCCTTTGGTTTTGTCAGGCAATCCCGACTCTCCTGGCATAGGTCAACACCGGTGATGTAAGGGCACTTACATCACCGGCAAGACCTGTTTGTTTGGCTTGATATGGGTCCTATAGGTCAGATTGGTCCTATCACGCCATAGAGCGTACACATCGAACTTTCCCTTGCCCACCGCCGTACTAAACCTGCACAATCCCGCAAGTCCCGCTCAGGAGTCCCATCATGGCCGCAAGCGTTTCGACTAATACCCTGACTTCCCATCTTCCGCATCTTGACTATGCCGGCGACGTACCGCCTCAAAATGGCGAACCCGCAAAGACACGAGTTGATTCGATCGACCTCCTGCGTGGAATCGTCATGGTCATCATGATGCTGGATCACACGCGCGACTTCATTCACAACGCGGTCTTTCAGTTTGATCCATTAGATCCAACGCGTACAAATCCTGCCCTCTTCTTCACTCGGTGGATTACACATTTTTGCGCTCCGACTTTTGTATTTCTTGCGGGCACCGGCATCTACTTACAGTTTGCGCGCGGTAAGAATAAGAGCACTCTGACGCGCTTCTTAATCACACGCGGTCTCTGGTTGATCTTTCTTGAATTCTCGTTGGTGCGTCTCGGGGCGTTCTTCAATATCGAAGTGAAGCTCTTAATGATGATGCAGGTCATCTGGGCGATCGGCTTCTCGATGATCGTTATGGCCGCGCTCATCCATCTGCCGCTAAAGGTCATCACAGCTTTCGGGTTGTTAATGATCGCTTTCCACAATCTGCTCGATAAATTTCAGATTCCGCGCGCATTTGGTAATCCCACTCTTGGGGTTTGGGGCAAGCTGTGGCTTATCCTGCATCAACAAGGATTGTTTTTCATCGATGGATTTCCGAGTCCTGCTGTACTTGTTCTCTATCCTCTTATCCCCTGGGTGGGAGTGATGGCTGTTGGTTACGCTTTTGGGTCGATCTATCGGAAAGCTACAGCTCAACGAAAGCGCTTACTATTCATAATCGGCTTGGCTTCAATCTTACTCTTCATCGTAATTCGTGGAATCAATGTTTACGGTGATCCGCAGCCCTGGCAGTCTCAAACCCGCGGTTTTTTTTACACCGTCTTATCTTTTCTCAACACGGCGAAGTATCCACCTTCACTCTTGTACTTGTTGATGACACTTGGTCCTTCGATCCTGGCGCTCTCATTGTTTGAAGCCGGAAACGTTAGTCCGCCGTCAGGTTTGCGGAAGTTCTTTGTTACATTCGGACGTGTGCCGCTGTTCTTCTATTTGCTGCAGTGGCCAACCGCTCATTTGATTTCACTGATACTACATTACTCGTTTGGGAAACCCGTCTGGTGGTTATTTAAGACTCCCATGGATTGGAACAACATTGGACGTGACATGGGATTCAATTTGGTTGTCGTCTACATATCGTGGATCACGGGTGTGCTGTTGCTATATCCGTTGTGTAAGTGGTTTGCTGGAGTGAAGCAAAAACGGCGGGATTGGTGGTTGTCGTACTTATAAAGGACCTTCGATCTTTCATCTTTGATCTTTGTACTCACTCCTCCGGTGATCAAAATGCGCGAAGTACATAGCACAAAGAACAAGGAGCTACGCTTATGCTGACTAAACAAATACATTTCGCATCTCGTCCATCAGGACTCCCAACTCTCGAGAACTTCGCATTCACTGAATCTGAAGCTCCTGCACTTCAAGACGGAGAAGTCTTGCTTCGCACGCTTTATATTTCGGTTGATCCCTATCTACGTGGTCGCATGCGTGAAGGTAAGTCATACATCACCGCGTTCGAAATAGGGCAAGTGATCGAAAGCGCGGTCGTCGGTGAAGTGCTTGAATCGCTTGCGCCGAACTTTAACGCCGGCGACGTTGTAGTGGCTCAGCTCGGCTGGCGCACATACAACATCGCGAAGGCAGGTCAGCTAATGAGGATCGTGCCGGGCGTCTCTCCAAGTGTCGCGCTCGGTGTTTTGGGCGTACCCGGGCTGACGGCTTATTTCGGCCTGCTCGATATCGGACAACCTAAAGTTGGTGAAACCGTTGTGGTATCCGGAGCCGCTGGCGCCGTGGGCATGACCGTTTGTCAGATCGCGAAGTTCAAGGGATGTCATGTGATCGGAATTGCTGGTAGTGATGAAAAGAATAAATACCTGCACGACGAACTCGGTGTGGAAAAAACGATCAACTACAAGACGACGAGCAACATGTGTGATGCACTTAAAGAAGCGTCCCCAAACGGCATCGACATTTACTTCGACAACGTAGGTGGCGTCGTGTCCGATGCCGTCCTGCCGTTGATTAACGAGCGCGCTCGCATTGTTCTCTGCGGCCAGATTTCGATCTACAACTCAGAGAAACCGGAAGTAGGTGTTAAGCCTCAACCTTTTCTCTTGATTCGCAGTGCATCGATGAAGGGATTTATTATTACGCAGTACATGCCTCGATTTGCAGAAGGAATTAGTCAGCTCGCAGAGTGGTTCAAGAGTGGCCAACTCAAACATGCAGAAACGATCATCGAGGGATTCGAAAACACTCCCGATGCATTCATTGGGCTCTTCAGAGGAGAGAATCTGGGAAAGCAGGTGGTGAAAGTCATTTAAGATTTAAGATTTCAGATTTCAGATTTTAGATTCGGTGAACCGCTGGTAGCTCAAAGTAGGTAATATTAATCTGAAATCTTAAATCTAAAATCTTAAATCCCTCGCTGCCTCTCGGAGTTCTCGAAACAGCCTCGCCAGATCTTCACGCTGGTAATTTGCGTTTAGGCCGCTCGGATTTGGAAGCACCCACACGACCGTGCCACCAATCATTTCGCTTTGCCTTCCCAAACCGGCTTTCCGTTTGTCGAACGCTACGCGATAAGCGCCCACTCCAAGAATCGCCAGGATCCGTGGTCGATACCTTAGTACTTTCAAACTAAGCCGCTTTCCGCCTTCGATGATTTCTTCCTTCGTTAACAAGTCAGCTGACGCAGTAGCTCGGCGTACGACATTGGTGATACCAAATCCTGATTTCAACAGTTCTCGTTCATCAAATGGCGACAGCAACCGTTCGGTAAAACCGCTCGCGTGTAGCGTGGGCCAAAAACGATTTCCAGGCCGAGCAAAATGATGGCCCACGGCTGCCGTGTAAAGACCCGGATTGATGCCGCAAAAGAGAACGTTGAGGTCAGGGGCAATCACGTCGCGAACTGTCTTCGAAGTTGCCGCGAGGAGTTGTTTTTTGGAAGGCTTCCATGGCTTCGGCATGATCAGTCGCGAATGCAGCTTTACACCCCGAGCTGCTTTGGTTCTACAAAACAAGCAAATAACTTACTCAACGTCAAATCGATCTTCTCTGCGCCTGCTTTGCGTTCTCTGGGTCTCTGCGGGCCTTCGTACATTTCGGTTGATTCGTGGATCTTTTATGTTCAGAAACCACGATCACGAAACGACACGAATCAACCGAAACATACGAAGGCTACCGTGGAGACGCAGAGAACGCAGCGGAGGCGCAGAGATTTTCAAAAAACATCAAAATGCGTTTGCTGCGATGTGCTCTGTTTTGATACCCGATCGATGAGCGTCACTTGAAGCACATAACTGCCGGCCTGGAGCTCGCTCAATGGGATCTCAGCGGCATAAGGTATCCTGGCAAAATCAGAGACCCCGTCCATGCTCACTTTGCGTACGGCGGTAGTGATTACTGGTTGATCGTCGCGAATCACTTGCACTTGCACTGCGATATCTGGTTTTTGATCAACTTCGGAGACTGATGCATTGTAGGCAAAAACGACAAACCGGATCGTCGAATCACGATGGAAACGATGACCTGGACTTAACAAAACAGATCCAGGCCCTACAGTTGTCGACGTATTCGCCATCATCGCCTGGGTTCGTTCGCCGAGCAATAGACTACTCATCGACAATTTCTTGTTGGACAGATCCGGCACTTCGATCCACGAATACGAGCTGCCGGCCCGTCCAGTCTTATACTCGCGCACTGCCACTCGTACCTGATAAAGACCGGGCGGCAGATTTGCCGAATGCGTGTACCCAATGTCGCCGTGATACTCTTTGGCTTCTTCAGCTGACGGCGCAGTGGTCACCAGGCGCTCGTAGAAATTCGCCTTCACTTGACCTTTGTCATCAAAATAAACACCGGTCATATCGAGCAGTGCCTGAATCTTTCCATCGCGTGGTTCGAAAACCAGGAATTCTCCGGGGATCGAGACTGAAGTCGCGAGTGTAGGTCCCTTCCCTGCCACATCGTAGTAGTTAACACCAAGCTGAATCGGAAGAGCCGTTTGCGGGAAGGGCGCGGCAATGCTATCCCGAAGCTTACTTGCAATCACCTTATTCTCTTCCGCTGGTATTGCCGGCTTTGCTACATCGGCCGTTGCTGCGGGCGTCGTCTCTACATCAAAAAATCCTTTCCGCACCCGCACTGTTAGCTCTGGTCGACCAACTACGTTTACTTGAATGTTCCTGAATCGAACCGTCTTCTGTTTGTCGTTGTCAGGTTTCCACGCCAAAAGGTAATAGACCGAGGTTTCTTTGATTGCGTTTTTGATGCCGGGTTTGAAATCGTTAGTGTTGAAGATTGGCCGCCCACCCGTATCGCGTGAGAGGGCATTCAGACCATCCTGCAGCTCGTACCGTTCCCCACTCGACGCCCGATTGCGTCGCCCGGTGAGATCAATACCTCCCGACTTACTAGCATCGAACTCTGACGACACACTCAATCCGCGCGCGTCAATTGCGTAGATTACGACTCCACTCTTCGCTGCCGCTGAAGTGATGCGTTGTAATCTTATCTGCGCGTCGCCATGCCTGTTTTGAATAAGGAATCCGTCTGAAAAGAAAAACAGTATCTTGCGACCAGGAAGATCTTTTGCATTGCGAACGAGTCTTTCGAGCCCCGACAAGGTATTCGCACTAAACTGCGCCGCCGGGCCCAGCATTGCCTGCGCCCGATTTCGCACAATACCTGCCGCCATTTCCCGATTCAATCCGGGATTAAGCTTCATAGTCTCATCGACCATGTAATCAAAGAAGTCGATGTCATTGTTATCGACTAACATTGCCTCGTATTCGCTCATCTGGGGACGGTCGGCATCCGTGTTTGAGTACGAGCGCGAATTAAAACGATCCAGCGCGAGATGAAGAATGTTTCGATCACCCGTCAGCTGCTGGAGAAAGCCGATCTGGCCCGTCGCTGTAGCTATGGCCACTTGATCGTTTTGCCCCATCTCCTGATCGATGAAACTTGAAATAGCCTTCTTGCTATACACAAAACTACTGTGATCGAGATGGAAATCATCCACATAGAAGAAAATTGTTCGACCTCGATCCAGCGGAACAACAGAAGCTGAGTTGGAGATGTTTCCGGAGGCACGAGCCGCAGCAAGTTGAGCTTCTTCGTTGCTGGTGCCCGCTTTGACTTGTTCGAAGAACTGAATAGGTCGACTCTGGCCGTCGATCTTGATCTCAAAGTTGTCGCGAGTCAGGCCCTCAACAAAATGGCCCTGTTTGTCGAAGACCATCACATCAGTCTGTACCAACTCAGTGAAGACACGAACGACATCGTCAGCAGATTGGGGCTTTTGTGGTTGAGGGTTCTGTCCCAATGCTACGCCGGACACAAATATCACGATCACAGTTATGAGTGACGCGAAATGATGGAGTCGCTTGAACTGTATTCGTAACAAGTGGTTTATACAGATTGGCCCGGAAGAGTCGCGGCCTCGACTTTGTTCATGGGGTGACGTGAGATAACTATGTCTCAAACCACCTATCGAAGGCAATCCGAAATCGAAAGGTTGAGCTTTGTCGGTGCTTCGATGCTCCGTTTTCCTACGGCAACCATGATCGAACAGCAAAACATCAAGCACTCGATGGGAAAAACAAACATTCGAATAGAACAAGTCGGGAAGGGTGGCTTGCCCCCGCTGACCGCTCAAAAACTGCTCAAGTTGGAATTTCGGTAAGGCCAGCGGGGGCAAGCCACCCTTCCCGACTTGTTCAATTGAGCGAACGTTGTTTTCTCTGGGTGCTTGGCCTTGAGAGTTTCTAAGAACAGGCAGAGAACGCAGAGGAAGCGCAGAGAGTTTTCACAAAGAACAAAGCACAAAGAACAGAAGAAACATCTATACAACGAACAATCGAGTCATGTAACCTCGTTATAAAGAATGGTTATCACCAGTAACGACATCACCGTCAAAGTCGATCATGTCAGCAAGAGTTTTGGAGACTTTACCGCAGTTGAAGATCTCAGCCTGGCTGTGCGTGCAGGCCGCATATTCGGTCTCCTGGGTCCGAATGGAGCCGGCAAGACGACCTCCATTCGAATGATCGTCAACATTACCGCGCCTGACAGCGGCACCATTGAACTCTTTGGACAGAAAATAAACAGTCAACTACAAGATAAGATTGGTTACCTGCCCGAGGAACGTGGCCTCTACAAGAGCATGAAGGTTGGAGAGCAACTCCGCTTCTTTGCGCAGTTGAAAAACGTCACCGGCAAAGATGCGCAACAGCGGATTGATACCTGGCTTGAGCGGCTCAAGCTGTCGGAATGGAAACAGAAGAAGACACGCGATCTCTCAAAGGGTATGCAGCAGAAGATACAGTTCATTTCTGCTGTCCTTCACGATCCCGATCTGGTCATACTCGACGAACCCTTCTCTGGTCTCGATCCGCTGAATGTGGAGTTGTTAAAGGATGTGGTGCTCAATCTAAAACGCGCGGGAAAGACCATCATCTTCTCTACGCATGCGATGGATATCGCCGAAAAGATCTGCGACGACATATGTCTGATCAATCGATCTCGAAAAGTTCTCGAGGGCAGCATTCGTGAAGTAAAGAAGAGCTTTGGACGCAACTCAATCGCACTCAGAGTGGAAGGCACCAATGGTAATCTCGCGACGTCGAATTTGGTGAGTAACATTCAACATCACAGCGATGAGGTGGAAGTGCTGCTCACGGCCAATGCTAATCCGCAGGACTTTCTTAAAGAGTTGATCGCTTCGGGAGCTGTAGTCACAAAATTCGAGATGATTGAACCCAGCCTGCACGACATCTTTATCGAGAAGGTGAGTGAAACGCAGTGACAAAACTTCTTGCTGTCGTTAAGAGAGAGTGGATGGCACGCGTTCGCGCAAAGATGTTTATTGTCTCAACTGTCCTCCTCCCTGCCGCAATGGTTCTTTTTGGCGTTGCGCCAGCGCTCATCCTTAGCATCGACTCCGGCAACGGATTGAGAGTTGTTGTTGTGGATGGTACCGGGAAATTGTTTTCACGTCTGAAGACTTCACTCCAGGCGGACGATGCAGCAGATGTCGACGCAACTGTTGCAACGCGTGCGAATCGAATCGCTGCCGGAAGACGCAGTGACTTCGTTTTGGAAGAGTTGCAACCGGCCAATCGATCAGATGCCGACGTCAAGGCGCAATTGGAAAATCGATTACGAGCGAAAGAAATCGATGCTTATCTGATCCTGCCACCCGATGTAATGCAAACAGCAAAGGCGCAGTTTGTTAGACGCAACACTAGCGACCTCATTTCGACCAGAAGAATTCGCGATGCGGTTGACGCCGCAATCCGTACTCAGCGTCTAATTGAAGCTCGAGTTGATGCGCGGACAATGAGTGCACTGGGGCGTTCAGTTGATTTTGAAACGCGACGAATCAGCAGCGGGGGCAGTGAACGAGACGTTGGCGATAGTTTTCTTTTGGTCTTTGTTGTGGGATTCATCATGTACATTTCAGTCCTGCTCTATGGACAGGTTGTACTCGGCGCGGTAATCGAGGAGAAGGAAACAAGGATCGCAGAAGTGCTCTTTTCGTCCGTAAAACCGTTCACGCTGATGATTGGTAAACTGTTGGGCGTATCGCTGGTCGCGCTTACACAGCTTGCGATTTGGGCAGTGGCATTCGCTGGGTTTGGATTGTTTGGTGTGTCAGTCCTGGCATCGAGGGGCATTCCGACGCGCCTTCCTTCCATACCGTTTCACTTCTATGTCTACTTCGCGCTGTTCTTTCTGGTTGGTTACTTCGTGTACGCGACTATGTACGCGTTGATTGGATCGGTTGTGACAACTACGCAGGAGGGCGGACAAGCAGCAATGCCGATTATCATGATGCTGGTTGTAAGCTTCTACCTGTTTCTTCCAGTAAGTCGCAATCCCGATTCGCCATTTTCGTTCTGGATTTCGATGGTTCCATTCTTTGCGCCAATTAGCATGTTGGTGCGAATAGTGACTCAAACACCACCGTTTTGGCAGATCGCACTTTCGTTGTTCATCGGATTCTCAACCGTTGCATTCTTGACCTGGATTGCCTCGAAGATCTACCGGATCGGCATGTTGATGTACGGGAAGCGCGCGAGCATTCCGGAAATAGTGCGATGGGTACGAAGCTGATGTCCGATATGCTTTAGAGGTACTTGCAAAAGTCAGTAGTCTCTTCACTCCGAAGGAGTGCAATGTTTATAGCACGCTCGTAGCGACCATTCCGCGCTCCGGAGGAGTGCGATGTGTTTGCGCCGAACCGAAATCAATAACGCGTTCACTTTCGGCGAAAGAACAATTAGCGACCCGACACATAGCACTCCCCCGGAGCGCAGTATTCAAAGCAGCTCAATGCTATAAACATGACAGTCCTCCGGACTGAAGAGAACACTTAAATTTGGCTGTCTGGTTGGCCACGACACGACAAGACAGACGCATATCGGACATGCCAATCGAGATCGAGAAAAAATACCGGCTAACACAACAGCAGGCTGATGCGCTCGCGGCACGTTTGGATGAGATCGGAGCTGAACCGTCAGATTCCGATTTCGAGGTTAATACGCTGTATAGCAGTCAGACTCTCGATCTGGATGGGGCTATCCTTCGGTTACGACGAATTGGCAAGCGCGCGATCCTCACCTTCAAGAAACGGTTCCCATCACACTCCTCGATTAAAAGACAACTTGAAGAAGAGACTTCAGTGGAAGACGCCGAGGCCATGGAGCGGATTTTGGACCGGCTGAGTTTCAAGCCTTCCCTGGTTTATGAAAAGCGACGCCGAACGTGGAACTATCATTCAACAGAAATCGCAATTGACGAACTTCCCTTTGGTTGGTTTATGGAGATCGAAGGTGAAGAGTCAGACATCGTGGCCGTAGAGCGCGTGATCGCTGTCGAGAGATTAACGGTCGAAGAAGCAACTTATCCAGCCCTCACTCGACAGCATGGCAACGTGATCGGTGATCGAATCGAGGCAAGGTTCACTTAATGTCTGTTGAAATAAGTTCTATAGGTCAAAGAGGCCTTATACCATTGACCACTGAGTAAACAACCACGTTGCAATCAAATTGCATTGCAGCGTTTCCGCGAGAATCCTCGTGGGCGAAGCATCACATTCTGTCACTGCGTCCGTAACAAAATCCGTCACCTCACCATCCGCACCTTAGAAAAATTCAAGATATCCAGGCGGAACGCAAATTGATTCCCAACCGAACGCCACCCCTGTTTTCGGTGGCTAGCTCATGCCCCCGTTTTTCTTGACTGCAAGACAATGCTTATTCTTTCACTCATCGCCGCCACTGCCTTAGCGCTACTGGTCCACGAGCTTGGCCACCTCATTGCCGCTCGCAGACTTAATATTCCCTGCACAGAACTCGCGATTGGTCTAGGTAAGGAGTTTTGTTCATTTAGAGTGGGCGACATTCGGGTCAGTCTTCGGCCGCTTCTCCTTGGTTCATTTGTGATGCTCGATGGCAGCCTCTTGAAAAAGCGCGCTACTCACGAACAGCTCTTAGTTCATCTCGGAGGCGTTTTCGTAAATCTTGCGTTCGGTCTCGCAGCCTGGGGAACCAACTTCGGTTGGATCAATCTGTTGCTGGCTGGCGGCAATCTCCTGCCGCTGTATCAACATGATGGTTGGAAGTGCGGCGTAGTCCTTTTACGAAAGTTCATGAAAGAACCCGGCCCGTCAGCTGAGTGGGCATTTACGTTTTCAGGTGGGTTTGTCAGCCTGGCCGTTGGCTGGTTGGTGGTACGAATGTTTATTTAGTTACGTTGTTACAAAGAAACGGCCGGCGAGACTCTTGCGAGTTCCGCCGGCCGTTTTTTCTTTTAGCGTACCGAGCTACTTGGTCTTAAAGAAGGCGTCGATGTGTGAACCGTCGAGCGCAGTCATTCGGACTTGATAGCACTTGTTCGCCTGTTTCGGAGTCTGCCAGTTTTGTATGAACTGAGCACCGGTAGTGTCGTACCTTAGAGCAGTGTTTCCCGTGTTTGTTACGTAGTCGACCAGGCTGTCGATACCAGCCAACGAGTTGCACGGGATGTCTGCCATTTGCACGGTTCCAAACATCACATCACTGACATTCTTCCTCTCCGTCAATGGCCCCGGAGTTCCCGCGTAGATGTTGAATTTGAGTGGAACGGTAGAACCGCCCTTAATCGTGTTCCATATCAACGTCGTCGGAGTGTTCATATCAACCGGTTGATAGAAGCCAGTGATGGTCCAGGCACCAACCGTCAGCGTACCGTTTACAAAAGTGATGTTGTAATTCGTGCTGGTTACCCCGCTCGGAATGATCGTGTAAGTACCGGCGGGAGTGCTAGCGTTGTAAGCCGGAGTGTTATTCAAACCATCCTTAAGCGTGAACGTGAGCGTTCCTGCAAGATTGCCAACCCCTTCACCCGCGACGAAAGCATTAAAGGTCGCTGTAAGTGTCGGTAGCGGACTACTAAACAAGTAGCTCTTATTGTCCGCCGTAATGCTAAGCGGCTTCGCAGTAATGTGACCAACACCGCTGGCGCTCGTTGGCAGGTTGTAGTTGTTTGGGTTTGTCCCACCAGCCGGTGAGAAATCGGAAGCAGCCAACGTAGTGCTAACTGCGTTCGCGGTGGGAACGTCCTTACTATTATATGTGCCGGCGGTCTTGGTTACGGTGAAGCCTTGACCGCTAACCAGGTTAGTAATGGAGAAATTCGACTGGGTCAACGTCGCATTCGTGTTGCCGTCGTAGACCTTAGTGGGGTTGTTAGCGATCGACGCAGTGAGCGTACGCTTGTCAATCGTGAAGCTTACTTGCGTGGCATTGCTGCCGTTGTGATTGGCATCACCAGCGTAACTGGCATTAGCCGTGGCCGTGCCCGCGTTGGTGTTACTGCCATAGATAACCGTGACACTGACATTCAAGCCACCCGCGCCAGTTGCAGTTGCTGTACACGGTGTCTGTGGGTTGCCGTCATAGGTCACGTTCGTCGGACAGTTGATCGTAGTTGACGAACCAGTCTTGTCGATTGTGAACGTGACTTGAGTAGCCACACTACTGTTGTGATTGGCATCACCAGCAAAAGTCGCATCAGCCGTAGCTGTGCCCGCATTCGTGTTGTTGCCGTAAACAACTGTGACACTGACATTCAAGCCACCCGCACCAGTTGCAGTTGCTGTACACGGTGTCTGTGGATTGCCGTCATAGGTCACGTTCGTCGGACAGTTGATCGTAGTTGACGAACCGGCCTTGTCGATCGTGAAGGTGACCTGAGTGGCATTGCTACCGTTGTGATTGGCATCGCCAACGTAGGTTGCATCAGCCGTAGCCGTACCGGCATTCGTGTTGTCGCCGTAAACAACTGTGACACTGACATTCAAGCCACCCGCACCAGTTGCAGTTGCTGTACACGGTGTCTGTGGATTGCCGTCATAGGTCACGTTCGTCGGACAGTTGATCGTAGTTGATGAACCGGCCTTGTCGATCGTGAACATGACTTGGGTAGCCACACTACCGTTGTGATTGGCATCGCCAGTGTAGGTTGCATCAGCCGTAGCCGTTCCGGCACTCGTGTTGTTGCCGTAAACAACTGTAACACTGACATTCAATCCACCCACACCAGTTGCCGTTGCTGCACAAGGTGTCTGTGGATTGCCGTCGTAGGTCACGTTCGTCGGACAGTTGATCGTAGTTGACGAACCGGCCTTATCGATCGTGAAGGTCACCTGGATGGCGCTGCTGCCGTTGTGGTTAGCATCACCGGCGTAAGTCGCATCAGCCGTAGCCGTGCCAGCGTTGGTGTTGTTGCCATAGACAACTGTGACACCAACACTCAGTCCACCTGCGCCAGTTGCCGTTGCAGTACAAGGTGTCTGTGGTGAACCATTGTAGGTCACGTTCGTCGGACAGTTGATCGTAGTTGACGAACCGGCCTTGTCGATCGTGAAAGTCACCTGAGTGGCGGCGCTGCCGTTGTGATTGGCATCACCGGCGTAAGTCGCATCTGCCGTAGCCGTGCCCGCGTTAGTGTTATTGCCGTAGACAACCGATACCAAAACGCTTAGACCGCCAGCACCGGTGGCTGTCGCAGAGCAGGGCGTCTGTGGTGAGCCGTCGTAGGTCACGTTCGTCGGACAGTTGATCGTAGTTGACGAACCAGCCTTGTCGATCGTGAACGTGACTTGGGTAGCCACACTGCTGTTGTGGTTGGCGTCACCAGTATACGTTGCATCAGCCGTAGCTGTACCGGCATTCGTGTTGTTGCCATAGACGACTGTGACACTGACATTCAATCCGCCCGCACCAGTTGCCGTTGCTGTACACGGTGTCTGGGGACTGCCGTCGTAGGTCACATTCGTAGGACAGTTGATCGTAGTTGACGAGCTAGCCTTGTCGATCGTAAACGTGACCTGGGTAGCCACACTGCCGTTGTGGTTGGCGTCTCCAGCGTAAGTAGCATCAGCCGTAGCTGTGCCCGCGTTGGTGTTATTGCCATAGACAACTGTGACACTGACATTCAATGCACCTGCACCAGTTGCCGTTGCCGTACACGGTGTCTGGGGACTGCCGTCGTAGGTCACATTCGTCGGACAGTTAATCGTCGTGCTCGACGATGCCTTGTCGATCGTGAAGGTCACCTGAGTGGCCGTGCTGCCGTTGTGATTGGCGTCACCAGCGTAAGTTGCATCAGCCGTAGCTGTGCCCGCGTTGGTGTTATTGCCATAGACAACTGTGACATTGACATTCAATCCACCCGCACCAGTTGCAGTTGCGGTGCACGGCGTCTTTGGTGAACCATCGTAGGTCACATTGGTTGGACAATTGATGGTCGTGGTTGATGCTGCCTTATCAATGGTGAAGGTCACCTGGGTGGCGCTGCTGCCATTGTGGTTAGCATCACCGGCATAAGTCGCATCAGCTGTCGCTGTGCCTGCGTTCGTATTGTTGGCATAAACCACCGTCACCGAAACACTCAGACTTCCCGCGCCTGTGGCTGTAGCCGAACACGGTGTCTGCGGACTGCCGTCATAGGTCACATTCGTCGGACAGTTAATCGTCGTGCTCGACGATGCCTTGTCGATCGTAAACGTGACTTGGGTAGCCACACTGCCGTTGTGGTTGGCGTCACCAGCGTAAGTTGCATCAGCCGTGGCTGTGCCCGCATTCGTGTTGTTGCCATAAACCACTGTCACCGAAACGTTCAGACTTCCCGCACCAGTTGCAGTCGCTGTGCATGGCGTCTTTGGTGAACCATCGTAGGTCACATTGGTCGGACAATTGATGGTGGTGGTTGATGCTGCCTTATCAATGGTGAAGGTCACCTGGGTAGCGCTACTGCCATTGTGGTTAGCATCACCAGCATAAGTCGCATCAGCCGTAGCTGTGCCTGCATTCGTGTTATTACCATAGACAACTGTGACACTGACATTCAATGCACCTGCACCCGTTGCGGTTGCTGTACACGGTGTCTGCGGACTGCCGTCATAGGTCACATTCGTTGGACAGTTGATCGTAGTTGACGAGTTAGCCTTATCGATCGTGAACGTAACCTGAGTTGCCGTGCTGCCGTTGTGATTCGCATCACCGGCATATGTCGCGTCAGCAGTTGCGGTGCCCGCGTTCGTGTTGTTGGCATAAACCACCGTCACCGAAACGTTCAGACTTCCCGCACCTGTGGCTGTAGCCGAACACGGTGTCTGCGGACTGCCGTTATAGGTCACATTCGTTGGACAGTTGATCGTAGTTGATGAGCTAGCCTTGTCGATTGTGAACGTGACCTGAGTTGCCGTGCTGCCGTTGTGATTCGCATCACCGCCATAAGTTGCGTCAGCAGTTGCGGTGCCTGCGTTCGTGTTGTTGGCATAAACCACAGTCACCGAAACGTTCAGACTTCCCGCACCTGTGGCTGTAGCCGAACACGGTGTCTGCGGGCTGCCGTTATAGGTCACATTCGTTGGACAGTTGATCGTAGTTGATGAGCTAGCCTTGTCGATTGTGAACGTGACCTGAGTTGCCGTGCTGCCGTTGTGATTCGCATCACCGGCATAAGTTGCGTCAGCAGTAGCGGTACCTGCGTTAGTGTTGTTGCCGTAGGTCACAGTTACCGACACGCTCAATGCACCAGCACCTGTTGCCGTTGCACTACAAGGTGTCTGAGGTGAACCGTTGTAGGTAACGTTCGTCGGACATGTGATGGTCGTCGATGACGCTGCCTTATCAATAGTGAAGGTCTTTTGCGTAGCGGTGCTGCTGTTGTGATTAGCATCACCAGCATAGGTCGCGTCAGCAGTGGCTGTGCCTGCGTTTGTGTTGTTGCCGTAGGTCACACTCACTGAAACATTCAACCCACCAGCACCTGTTGCCGTTGCACTACAAGGTGTCTGAGGTGAACCGTTGTAGGTAACGTTCGTCGGACATGTGATGGTCGTCGATGAGGTTGCCTTATCAATCGTAAACGTGACCTGGGTTGCGGTGCTGCTGTTGTGATTGGCATCACCAGCGAAGGTCGCATCGGCAGTGGCGGTGCCTGCGTTGGTATTGTTGCCGTAGGTCACAGTTACCGACACATTCAAACTGCCGGCACCAGTTGCAGTCGCGGTGCACGGTGTTTTTGGGGACCCGTCATACGTAACGTTTGAAGGACAGTTGATAGTAGTCGCAGAAGACGCTTTGTTTATCGTGAGCACAGCTGGAGTGGAGTCGCCGGAATTATTATTTGCGTCTCCATTTGTATGGGCTACTACCTGATATGTACCAGCATTAGTTGGTGCTGTTGCCGTTGGGCCATACGTTGTCGAGCCTGTACCTGTATAGCTCAATGTTACGGTCAGGCTCTCACCGAATGCACCAGTTGCGGAACCGCTGCCTGCGTGCGGATTACCATCGAAGGTGAATGTGCCGCCAGTCGCAGAGACGGTTGGATTGGCTTTGTTGACGGTCAATGTGGCAGCCGTTGAATTGGCTGTCTGAGTGCCGCCGCAAGTATTAGTGAACACCGCTCGGTATTGATTGCCACTTAAAGCAACAGTTGGATTACTGATTGTTAGTGTTCCGGTAGTGACACCGCTGTATGGGACAACGTTGGCAAGGTTGGTAAACGGACCTCCTGAACTAACCTGCCATTGAATCGTGGGCGTTGGAGAACCGCTTGCCGCAGCTGTAAAAGAGACACTGGGCGAACCATATGTCACGGACTGATTGGTCGGATTCGTCGTCACTGAGGGAGCGGTACAGGCAGGATTAACTGTCAGGGTATTCGATCCTGTAGAAGAGGCCCATAAAGAACCATTCGCTACAAGCGTGGCAGTAACGCCAGTAGGATAAGTGCCAACCGCTATGCTGCCTAAACTCGCGCCACTTAAATTCGCGTTGCCGCTACCGCCAGTTGTCGTTGCCGATCCAACTGGATTTCCGTTCAAAAAGAAATTGATTGTCGCACCACTTGGTATGTTGCCACCCGCAGTGAACGATGCATGCGCTGACAGGTTAACGGTTCCACCGAAGGTTCCCGTCGCAGCACTAACCGTCGTAGTTGTCGGAGGGGCAGCAACACTTAAACTTCCATTGCCGCTAGCGGTACCCGACTGGCAGGTGCCGCCACCATTTGCCGCAAGCACTGTGAAGGTCGTAGTTCCGACCGGAGTAGTTGTCGAGGTCGTGAGCGTCAGTGTCGAAGTAACATTTCCACCGGTACTCGTGACGGAACTCGGACTAAACGAAGCGGTCACGCCAGTGGGTAAAACCGAAGACACACTCAATGGCGAGGTACATGAGCTGCCGCTCCCGTTGAAGTTTACAGTGATCGTGTACGATGCCGATGAACCGGCAATCACTGGATTTGGAGACTGAGTTCCAACCGTCACCGTATTAGGTTTCGAATCAGTAAACGTGGTATGCGCGGTTGCGCCAGACGACAATCCCCTCGCACTAACGATGAACTTCATGTCCAGGTCGTAATCCATCACGAGATAGTCGCCGCTGAAGCTACCATCTGCCTCAGCAACGATATCGAATCCACGCTCCTGTGGTGTGTGCGGATCTTCGTGAATCTTTACGCGTACTGTTTCACCCGCTGCAAAACCGCGTCCTGAAATGTGCGCAGTCTCACCCGGTGCATAGTCCATCTTGTCAGTTGAAATCGAAGAGGTGTTGCTGGAGAGCATAGAGGTAGAGCTTAGAATAGTACCGGCGCTGTTTGCGCCACCAACCACCAAAGCAGAGTTCCCCAACTCAGTAATTGTTTGTCCAGATCGATCCAACGAATCATCAGTCTGTCCGTTATGGAAAAGAGCCCAGCGGGTTTGCGCAGCAAGAATGCCGGCTTTCAAACCGGTACACGTGTCCGTCTCAGGCAACACATGAGCGTAGGCGCCAAAGCGCTCAATCGTCGGATCGTAGACTTCCATCGAACCGTCGTTGTTACCCCCAATGATCTGAACCTTGCCGTCAAACACAACTCGCAGCAGCGGGCGCACACGCGTGACCTGCAAGGTGCTATCAACTGCTGAAAACGTTGCAGCGGGCGTATCGAAGATTTCGCCTGATGCCAACTCATTACCATCAGCGTCACGACCGCCGACAACCAACACACGTCCGTCCTGCAACAACGCAGCCGAGTGCATTGAGCGCGCAACGCCAAGTGAACCGACAGCGGTAGAACCACCTAACGATGCGTCCAGTATTTCGGCTGTGCCGTTTCCGTCGCCCCCCGCAAACAGAATGCGGCCATCAGCAAAAAGCGTCGCGCTTTGACCGGCACGCGCGACGCTCATGTTCGGACCAGAAGCAAACGTTCCAGTCGCTGGATCAAAGATTTCTGTCGTATTCAGTGCCCCCGCACCGTTGCGCCCCCCGGCAATCAACACTCGACCATCGCTCAAAAGTGTCGCTGTGTGATCGGTGCGTGCAGCATTCAGGTTTCCAGCCGGAGAGAATTCCGAAGTCGACGGATCGTAGATCTCACTTTCATTCAAAATCCCGCTTGAGCTCTCTCCACCAGCTATCAGCACACGACCGTCATTGAGGCGCGTGGCTGTATGCCCACGTCGCTCGACCGACATCGTTGTAGTCGGGGCAACGGCTTCAGGCTCAACCGTCTCTTCTGAATGCAGAGTGGAATTAACAGCGCTCGCTTTTGCTTCGGGGGTTTTGCTGAAGATTGCAACCGCACTCGAAAACAAGTTTGCCGAAGACGTAGTCGAACCGAGCGCGATCGCAGCCACCGACACCAGCGCAATTAATGCAAGCAATCGTAAGACGCTGCGACGGGTGCGAATTGTTTTGGTGGCTGACACTATAAGCGAGTGAAAGGAAGTCATGGGGGCTGTTCTCATACGAGGCTCCGAGATAAAGGTTGAGCCGATCGCACGACTCGTGTCGTTACGAAACGGCAGATACAACGGCTTAATCGCGCATACACAGGCGCGAAATAATCAAGCAGTGATGTCGGGCTCTTAATTTGAAGTCTGATCGCGAAACCGTAGATCAGTCTGAGAAATCGGTTTCCGCACGGCGACTGGAGACTGTCGTTATTGTGAGAGCCTTTTTCGCTAAGCGATGCCCTCGAGCAGAACATCGCTCAGCGAAAAACCCTATGTTCGTTTGTCTTGCTCACCCAAGAAAAGCGTAAGCATGGAATAACCACAAACGGATGCTTCGGACCCTTGGGTCGAGTGCACGTTTGCGTATGCCGGGTTATGGCAACCGATGGGCCATACGAGCCAAAGCGCCCCAGCTCAGTGTTGGCTTTTGTTGAATTCGTTGTATGAGTGTGAGTTAACTCGGCCCTCGAAAATACCTGATTGAAGGCGACGTTTGAGGAAACTGGCAGAGTTCGGTGCTCGCTGGCGAGCAGTTGTGGCAGGAACCTACGAGGTTCGTATGGCAGGATTCTGTGATAGTGAATCGCAGCGGGCTCGCAAAAACGAGTTCAGACACCATCGGCTTCAGCCGCGTGGTACTTCAACTTTGTAGCCATCACACCAGGCACTCAAGATAAAAAAATTGACGCCGCGTTTAGCTTAGAAATTGAAACACCACGCGGCTAAAGCCGGTGGTGTCTGAGTCTTGCTAACTCAACTCAATCTGATTTGCCACAATCACCTGCTCAAGTGAACGAAGAGCCTGCAAAGTATCACGACTTACTGGCGCATCGACTTCAATCACTGCTATCGCTTCACCACCACGCTCACGTCGACCCAGGTGAAATCGGCTAATGTTCACTCCACCGTTGCCAAGAATGGTCCCTACGCTTCCAATGACGCCCGGTACATCCCGATTTCGCATCACCAACATGTGACCGTGGGGAATCGCCTCGAGATGAAAACCATCGATCTCCGTGATTCGACCCTCTCTTGTCTGACTGCCATAACCGAACAATGTCCCAGCCAGACTCTGTGTGGAACCACCTGCATGGATCTCTGTTCTAATTGCGGGCGCCGAGCCGTCACTCCTTCGCACGTAAGTGGTTGTTACCTTGATGCCGCGCTCTTCTGCAATTAGAAACGCATTAACTACATTCACTCGGGCACTAACGTCGCGTAGCAAGCCACTTAAAAAAGCTCTGGTCACTGGTGCCGCGTCAATATCTACTATCTCGCCGGCGAACTCGATCCTGACTTCACTCACAGGCCTGTCAACCAGTTGCGCCTGGAATCTTCCTAATTTCTCCGCGAGTTGCACATAAGGCTGCATTAGGTTGAGTTCCTTCAAATCCACAACCGGTACATTGACTGCACCTCGAAGTGCTCCCGTCAAGAGGTAATCCCGCATTTGCTCAGCAACCGTAAAGGCGACACCTTCCTGCGCTTCGGTCGTAGAAGCGCCGAGGTGAGGAGTAGTGATTACTTGATCGAGTGCGAGCAACGGATAATCAGGCGGAGGCGGTTCCTGACTAAAAACGTCGAGTGCGGCACCAGCGATTGCTCCGCTTTTTATCGCCTCGTAGAGAGCATCTTCATCAACCAGGCCACCGCGCGCGCAGTTGATGATTCGTGCTCCCGGTTTCATCTTTGAGAGGACCTCTCGTCCGATGATCCCGCGAGTTTCTGCGGTCAAAGGAGTATGAACAGTTAGGAAATCAGCTCTGGCGTAAACTTGATCGAGTGGCGCTAGTTCAATCTCGAGATCCCGGGCCTGATCCTGAGCGATGAATGGATCGTAGGCGATAATGGTCATTCCCATGGCGCGGGCCCGCGAAGCAACAACGCGACCAATGCGACCGAGACCAATTATTCCAAGTGTCTTTCCCTGGAGCTCAACACCTATAAATCGCTTCCTCTCCCAGCGTCCGGATTTGAGGCTCGCGTTCGCCTGAGGAATTGATCGGGCAAGTGAAATCAGTAGCGCGATCGTATGCTCGGCGGTAGTGATGGTATTGCCGTCCGGTGCATTCATGACAACGACGCCATTCACAGTGGCTGCGGAAACATCGATGTTGTCGACTCCAACTCCCGCGCGACCGATGACTTTGAGATCGGGAGTCGCTTCCAGAATGTCGGCAGTGACTTTCGTTTCGCTGCGAACGATCAAGCCTTCACAGCTCTGAAGCGCCGCGACAAGTTCATCCTTCGCGAGTCCTATTCGTTTTTCGACAACCAACCCGGCGTCACGCAAGGGCTGGAGTCCACTGTCGCTTACGTCATCTGCTACGAGTATTTTCATGGTTCATTTTTGGAGTGCGACGGCCTGCCGTCGCTTTGTTAAAGGACGACTCGCCGATTACGCCTCGAGGGTTAGATGCTGTACCAAAGCGACGGCAGGCCGTCGCACTCCAAAGGAGTCCTTGCTACTAAAAGTCCCGTATGGTAACAGTCAGCCCAAAGTTGGTCGAGCGCAATTGCCTTTGACGAGGAGCGTACATGGACATCTTCATATACCGAAACGGAACCGATAAGGTCGAAGAATCCCATAAAGTTGCTCTCATTCCTGATCTACTCAAGGATGAGAATGTTGTTTTCTGGGTCGACTTCGAAGCACCCACTGAGGACGACGACAATGTCCTTCTCAATGTCTTCAAGTTTCATCCACTGACGGTCGAGGATTGTCGAGCTACGCGTCACCATCCCAAGGTCGAAGAGTTTCCTGACTACCTCTATTTCATCGTCCATGCGATCCGAACGGATTCCAGTCCCGACCGTTTCAACACTGTCGAGTTGGATGGCTATCTGGGATCGAATTACGTCGTGACCTACCACCACCAGAAGTTTACGAGCGTCGACAAGGTCAAACAGACGGTAAAAGTAAGCCCGGTTACCTGCCAACGCGGCGCCCCTTTTATTCTTCATCACGTGATTGACAGCATCGTGGACGAGTACCTGCCGGTGATGGACGACTTTGACGAGCGCATCAATGGTCTTGAAGACAATATCTTTTCCCTTCGCAAACCAAACAACGAGATTCTTGAAGAGATTCTCGGTCTGAAGCGCAGTCTGTTAAGAGTGAAGCGAATCTCCTCAAAGCAGCTGGAGGTTTTGTATCGCATGAGTCACGGTCAGTTTCAACTCATAAGCGGACCGGTACTGCCGTTCTTCAGAGACATCTTTGATCATCTGGTGAGGGTTACAGATCTCGCGGAAAGTTATCGCGATTTGATCAGTGGTTCACTCGAGGCTTATCTCTCGGTGGTGTCAAATCGGTTGAATGAGATCATGAAGGTACTGACGATCTTCTCGGCAATCATGCTGCCTTTGACATTTATCGCCGGTGTTTACGGAATGAACTTCGACAACATGCCGGAGATCCATTCACGCTACGGATACTATGCAACATGGATCGTTATGATCGTAATCGCTGTAGGGATGTTGTATCTGTTCTGGCGGGCGGGTTGGATTGGACGTAGGGATCTGGAGGAAAATTAAGCCACGGATGATTTCTGAATTAGGGCCGATTGAGCTCAGGTCTAAATCGGGTCTGCTTGTTCTAACTCGTCGTCGTCATCAAAGGAACCATCAGGACTAGGAACTTCTCGATCGTCCGACTCGACAGTATCAGAACCGCCAAAAGACTCTTCCAAATCTTTCAGTGTTTCTTTTTCGGTAGCCTCTTCTTCTCTTTCACGAAGCGGATCAGTCCCCTTTGCCGATCGTTCCATTGTTCAACCCTCCTTCAGAAAAGTCGCATCATCTCTGCCACGAAGGTGAGCACAGTCGCGGCGTAAATTCCGGCAACCCAATCATCACACATAATCCCAAGTCCACCGTGCAAGCGCTCCATGTCGCGTGCAGGATAGGGCTTAACAATGTCGAAAAAGCGAAAAAGAATAAACGAAACCATGATCCACAGCGGCGCTGAGAGAATGGGCATCAACGTAGGGATTAGTGAAACCAGTTGGCCCGCGACTTCATCGACCACAACCTTGCCCGGATCTTTGCGGCCACTAATTCGTTCCGTTCGCGAAGCGGCCCAGATTCCTACAAGAGTGATTAGCTGGAGACTAAGTACCAGACTGAACTCGAATCCCACGAACTCACCTAAAGCCCTGGTCCTCAGAAGCAAATAGATCCCGACGCCCACCAACGAGCCCCAGGTGCCGGGAGCAATTGGGATGAAACCAACGCCAAATGTCGCGATTGCCAAGGCGAGGTAATCAAGCGGTCCACGAACAGGTGAAGGAACAATAATGTCGCGAGTCACCACAGGAGGATTGAGTTCGTCGCTGGATTCCTTCAGAGACAAGTTAGTCATTCCTTCTTCTCTGCGCTGCTCTACCAGAATCTAACAAGCTAGGAAGGGTGGTTTACCCCCGTTGGTACCCAATCATATTTATCGGGGAGAGCGGGGGTAAACCACCCTTCCTGACTTGTTAGATTCTGGTAGAGCACACACAGAGACTGTTAGACAATCCTGCCAACTAAATCATACTCATGCGCCGAAGTAATCTCGACATTTACGAATTCACCATCGGATGGAATCAATCCATCAGGCACATCGTTAATTAGCACACAACCATCGATGTCCGGCGCTTGGGTTTCCATTCTGCCCTGCCAGAGTAGTTCACTCTCTTTCGATTCACCCTCAAACAAAACCCGCACAACTTCTCCGATGCGTCTCTTGTGGTTCTTCTTCGAAATGCGACTTTGCTCCTTCATCAAACTTGTTCGGCGTCTCGCCGCAACTCGATGAGCAACTTTGTTCGGAAGATCAAATGCCGGAGTTCCCTCCTCGTCCGAATAGGTGAACACACCAACGCGATCAAATTCGACGCTCCTTACGAATCCCCTCAGCTCTGCAAAATCATCTTCAGTCTCGCCGGGAAATCCCGTTATGAAGGTTGTACGTACGGCGATGTTCGGCACGCGCTTTCGCACTCGCTCAATCAACCGCTCAAGACTCTTACGATTGCCGCCGCGCTTCATTAACTTCAAAACACTCTGGGACGCGTGCTGCAACGGCATGTCAAGGTACTTCACTGCTTTTGGTTCCTGGGCAATAGCATCCAAAAATGAATCACTGATATGCGTCGGATAGGTGTACATCACGCGTATCCATTCAATGCCATCCGTCTTTCCTAACTCGCGAATCAGACGGGCCAAAGCGTCTTGCTTCCCCAGGTCTTCGCCATAACGAGATGAATCTTGCGCCACCAAAATCAACTCCTTGACACCTTCCTCAGCCAGCTGATGGGTCTCGGCGACGATAGAACCAAATCGACGACTGCGGAAGTGTCCGCGCATTTGCGGTATGAAGCAGAACGCGCATGGTCTATCGCAACCTTCAGCAATCTTTACGAATGCGTAGTGCAACGGTGTAGCAAGAATGCGCGGCGTCGATTCATCGTAGAGGTAAGTCGCGGTCTGGTTGCCTAACGGAACAACGGGAAGCGAGCGAGTATTCGTTTTTGGATCGCAAACGGCAAGAATGTCATTGATTTGAGAGGTACCGATGAAAGCATCCACTTCCGGCATCTCTGCTTTTAACTCGTCGCGATATCTCTCAACGAGACAACCTGCAACGACTAATCGCTTTGCCTTTCCGCTGACTTTTAATTGAGCTGCTTCGAGAATGGTGTCAATCGATTCCTGTTTTGCGGAATCAATAAAACCGCATGTATTAACGACAATAGTGTCGGCCTCTTCTGCGTTGGGTGTGATTTGATAACCGTGTTGTTGGAGTTGACCCATCATGACCTCGCTATCTACGAGGTTCTTGGGACAACCAAGACTGATAAACCCGACTTTATTCATAGTGTATAGGACCTATTTGACCTATTTGACCTATCCGTTGACAACTGACTACTTCCCAACCCCTCGGAATCATCCTTTCAAGCCACTGCCGACTCGCTTCAGCCGGTAGTTCACAAAATTCAATTCAAGCTTAAACGGAGTCTGGCCTGACGCGCCTTCAAGCAGAACCGTTTTCGGTAAAGTCAGACCGCTAACATCCTGAGAAATAATCCGAGCCTTTAACTCAGTATGACCAACAACGGGATCTGTGTTGGTCGCCTCGTATCCGGTCAGGACATAACCATTGTTCGTTCGCAACAATGTAGGCTTTACGGTTCCCTGTGCAGTTCGCAGCTCGGTCATCAGCAGATCCTTGTTCATGACAACATTCACTTCAACTCCGCTTTCCGTGAATGAAAGTACATAACCTGACGCCTGTTCTTGCAGCACAAAGTGATCGAGCTTCTCAGGAATCAACCACGTCAACATAAACGGAGCCCAGCTCATCAGGAAACCAGTGGCTGAGAGCTCAACTCCCCTGGCAAGGTTATCCAGAGTTTCGGCGGTCGCTTTCTTTGGTTTCGGACCGAGCACCTGATGCGCCACCTGAATGTGTCCTTCACGATCTGCAACGATCGAAAACCGCAGTCGACTCGCGAGGCGCATCGCCGCGGACTTTTGAGCAGCTGGAAGATCTTTGAAGATTAGCGGCCAATTGGGCAACATCGAAGCCCGTACTTCAGTCAATCCTTGTCGGCGCAAGGTCGAGTACGCGCTGCGGGTGTCATCCAATAGTTTCTTATCGTCACGCGCAGACTGTGCTGGTATTTGAACTTGGGCGATCAGGAATACTGCGACGAGTAATACCTTTGGAGTGCGACGGCCTGCCGTCGCTTTGTCAGAGCGCTTCCCGAAAACTGCAGACATGTTCATTGACTGTTGAAGTCTCTTCATGAATCCCCTGTTTGCCTTTGACTTAGGCGCTGTAACAAAGCGACGGCAGGCCGTCGCACTCCAAAAATTAGCCGTTTGCGTTTTCTAATGAAGCCAGTATCCGCTGAACCTCTCGCAACTCGATATTCGACAGTTGCTGCTTGCCAAACCTGACCCGGTTGTAAGCTCTCGTGATAAGGGCCGCGTCGCGAGTGCCTATCCGATCCGCAAACTCCAGCGGCGTTAGATATTTCTCCCGCTGAAAACCACGTTTGGCCATTAACCCTAAGAGTTGTTCGTAGAATGCCACCGCGGAATATGAGTCTTCTTCGCGAATAGTTAGTCGCAGTGCTCGCTTCCAACCAAAACGCTTTACTCGCGTAAGGAGAAACGCGGTTGTTGCAACTAAGATCAATCCCAACGCAACGAGCACGACAGAAAGGACGTCCGACGGTAGCTTCTGTCGAGCCATCGTTAAAATGTTCGAGGCCATACTGGCATAGTCAAAGACCCGATTATGAATCGACGTTGCCAAAGACCGTTGTTCCTGCTTGTCGTACCCAACTACATATTGAAACCAAACAAGCTCGAGTGCCTCAGCGTATTTCTTGAACTGCGCACTGAGTCCAGTGCGAATCGGTTCGGTGCGACCAGCTGGCGGGGTCGGATCAAAAGTCACCCACGAATGAGTTTCAGGGAAATAGACTTCCACCCAGGAGTGCGCGTCGCTTTGTCGAACTGTAAAAGCACCGGCGGCCTCGTTGTATTCACCAGGCAGGAAGCCGTTCACAACACGAGCAGCGATTCCATGTGTGCGCAACAACACGGCCATCGCGGTCGAGAAGTACTCGCAATGACCAGCTCTGACGTTGAATAGAAAATCGGCAAGAGGATCCGGGCCGCCGGCCTTCATCTGCAAGGAATAGCCATACGAGGTCTGTAAATCGGATTCGATGGCTTTAGCGGCATCGTAACGATTCCATGCTTGCGACTTCAGAATGATCGATGTTGCCAGTTTTGGAATTCGCGGATCTAACCTCTCGGGTAGTTGCAAGTATCGATAGAACGGAGCCGAGTAGGGTCGCAAATCATCACGCAAAACCTGCACGGGAGGTTCACTCGTATCCGAGACAGCTTTGTAAATCAGTCTGTCGAATTCATGGCGACGCGACTGAACAGACCCTTCAGCATCGACACGGATGTATGGAAAATCGCCTTGCAGTCCAACAAGACGAGGCGCTGCGAAAAGAACTGGCGACTCGAGGGGCTCGAGAAATATGGTCTGGGTGGTGAGCCGGTGCACGGCTTCAGCGGTACCAAGTTGGAAAAAGCCCCGGTCACTTGTCCGCTGTTCGCCCGATCGCGCTTCCGCCGATTTCTTCCAACCTCGCCCTGTGAATTCGTCGAGAGCAACGCCTCGCCATCTCAACATGTTCGGTGACGTGGAGTCTTCAATACGGACGCGCATCACTATGTCGTCGTCCTGTTTGAGACTTCCGATTTCACCAAGGGTCACGTTCTCGGAAAACCCGACAAAGTGCGACAGACCGCCGCCGGTTCTGGTGAGGGCAGCGGCACCAGATCGCGGAGCGATTAGAAAGAGTGGTAATGCAAGGACAAAAATCAGAACCAGGAGTGCGATAGCCACAAACGGAAGTCGCGCGGATTCTGCCTGTCCCCGCCGGCGCTTTTCAGACCGGCGAAACACGCGAGAGTCCGGCGGAACGAGCAAACGAGTTTCTGTATGCGAAACAGTGCGACGCGCCTTCTGGATTTCGAAAGCTGTTACCGCAGCGATTCCCGTCAGTAAGTAAAGACTTAGTGTACCCAGGAACGTCGGACTGAAACTTAGCCCGGCCGCGAGCAGAACCTCAAAAAAAGAAATGAGATAAAGGAAGACCCAGTCGCGGTCTTTTTTGACTTGCAGCAGTTTTACAGCGGAAAGAAAGACAATTAAATGTGCGAGAGCATTCACTCCCAGGCGTTCAACGGGTTCACCGGTAAGCTTTTGATATTGCCAGTCAACGTAAAAGAGCGGGATAGAAAGTAGAACAATACCGAGGCCAACACGTTCTGGAAGCTGCCACTTCGTATCTTCGAGATTCCAACAAACGACCAACAAGATGAGGAAAAGCAAAGCCAGGCCATAGCTCAGCCCTCCCGCCAGCATTAGCGCCAGCATCGCGACGCCAATCATTGCGTAAGAGATGGCGCGGAAATAGGTGGTGAACTTCATTAGAGCGTTGGCGCGTCATTGGGAGCCCGAGACTGCGATGGCTCCAATCAGACGAACGCTGCCTGGGTCAATGGCCATTTTGCGCGAGTATGCGCGGAAAAACAAAGCGGCTGATTTGAGTCGCCGAAAAAGGCACGATCCAATTCCAAACGGTCTGTGAGCCAAGTCGCAAATGTTGCCGGTTGTTTCCCACGCTCAACGAATTAGTCTTGACCGCATGACAAAGCGACGGCAGGCCGTCGCACTCCAAAGATCTTTTCCGATTCGTGGAATTCCATTATTCTTGTCGCGCCCAATATCTCTCGTAACATACGGAGCGAATGCCCTTTTTTCCGGATTCCACGCGCGCTGCACTTGTGGTCGCCCACCCAAGCCACGAACTCTGCATCCACGGATGGTTGCAAAAAGCTCGCCCATACGTCTGCGTGTTGACTGATGGCGGCGGTCGATCCGGACAGTCACGTCTCGCCAGAACAAGCGCAGTAATTTCTCGCGCCGGTGGGGTACAAGGCGTACTCTACGGTCGGTTAACCGATCTTGAGGTGTACTCCGCAATTCTCAGGAAAGATTCTGGAGTGTTCGTCACAATCGTAGAGGAGCTAGCCAGCTTATTTGTGGACGAACAGATCGATTATGTCGTCGGCGATGCAGACGAGGGTTACAATGTGGCGCATGACATGTGTCGGGTGATAATCGACGTCGCCGCCGCACTCGCAGAAGAAGTGTACGGACATCATGTTGCGCGCTACGATTTCCCTCTCGTCGGACCAGGCGACGAACATCAGAACCATGGAGCATTCTGGTTGCGACTTGATGACGACGCTTTCACGCACAAGATAGAAGCAGCGCGCGCCTATTCCAAACAGCTCGCGGAAGACGTCGAACTGGCGCTTGGTGGCGATTCGTTTCACGGCATCCGCCGTCTCTCTGAACCGCAGTTAAACCACGTTATAGATCTCGAGTTGAAGTCTGCGGTGATCGAGGAACTCGAATCACGACCCGCCATGAAAACAAAATACCGATACTTGATCGAAGGTCTGCCACTGGATGCCTTGCGTGTTGAGTGCCTTCGACCGGTCAACGGCTCAAATAACTCAACACTCGAAGAGCCTCGCTTTTATGAACTGTACGGCGAGAAACTCGTTGCGGCCGGGCGTTATGAAAATGTAATCCGGTATCGTGAGCACATGTATCCTCTAACCCGGGCAATCTGGAACAGAGTGCAGAGAACAGAACATTGCGCCCGCTCCGCGTACTAATCACCAACCACTTTCTTCGCGGCCGCAGCGGATCGGAGCTTTACGTCTATGAACTGGCGACGAATCTGCTTCGCCTCGGGCACACGCCCATCGTATACAGCCCACAACTCGGACCATTAGCCCGTGAACTTCGAGATGCGACGGTGCCGGTAGTTGATAATCTTGATGCGATTGGGACCGTGCCAGATTTGATCCACGGACAGCATCATGTCGAAACAATGACAGCGCTGCTCCGCTACCCAACAACACCTGCTATCTTCTTCTGCCACGGTTGGCTGCCGTGGGAAGAGACGCCACCTAAGCATCCGCGCATTCTGCGTTATGTTGCTGTCGACGACACCTGCCGTGACCGTCTCGTCTGCGAACATGCCATCCCGCACGAACGTGTCCCTGTCATTCTCAACTCAGTCGACATGGACGAGTTTGTTCCTCGTTCTCCACTTCCGGCGAAACCTGCACGAGCGCTTATCTTCAGCAACAAAGCAAGCGACTCGACACATATCGCAGCGGTCCGTGAAGCGTGCACGAGAACTCAGCTGACACTCGACGTAATTGGCGCAGATTCCGGCAATGTCGCAGCACGTCCTCAGGACATATTGGGCCAATACGACATCGTTTTTGCGAAGGCCCGGTGCGCACTCGAAGCACTCGCAGTTGGCTCAGCGGTTGTCTTATGCGACGCGACGGGTGCCGGACCAATGGTGACAACCGGTGAGATGGTCAGACTTCGTCAACTGAACTTCGGAGTTCGAACGTTGCGAGGAAGCTTGGATCCGGATGGACTTGTAAAGGAGATTGCGCGCTACGATGCTGGTGACGCCGCCGAGGTATCTCGACGCATCCGCAGCAGTGCAGGACGAAAGTCTGCCATCGATCAAATCCTGGCCCTTTACAACGAAACGCTCGGAGAATCCGAAGCCTCTACGCCAGACCAGGAGGGAGAGGCACGTGCCGAAGCTCTCTATCTAAAAGAAGTGGTCAAGCACCTTGAAGAACAGTGTGACACGCTTCGCAACTCGCGCACATTTAGACTACGCAATCGATTACTCAATCTTCCGCTTGCTCGCAGCTTATTACGCTCACTGGCAAACAGGTTCTAGAAAACCTTACAAGTCATCCAGCCTCCAAAGTTCAAGTGTCTTGCCGAAGAATTCGGTCTGCTGTTCAGGGAATTTCTCGTTTATCTGACGAATCGAGGTTGGAAAATCAAAGGGAGGTAACCTCAGGTTGATAGGACGGAAATCTCCGGTCTTAATATTTTGGTTGCTGCGAAAGAGTGGATAAGTGTTTGTAAGCAGGTATTCCGATCTACTTCGTTTGAAATTCCTGATAGCTGCCGCAATATGCCGGTACGACAAATGTATGAAGCAGTCGCGACACAAGATCACATCGGCGCGCGGAAGTTCATCGCGAGTTAAGTCGCGAACAAGAAACGTTGTGCGTTCATTGCCATAAAGTTTTTGATTTCGAGTGACGATATCGGCGACGACGTCAACTCCGGTGTACTGCTCAAGACGAAGATCTGTTTCCTTAATCCAGTTGAAATCGCCACACGGCGCATCGAGCAGAGTCTTCGAACCTACCTCTGCCAAGAGCTGTGGTAACTCATTTCGGAGCTTAGTAGTTGAATCGAGGTTTGAACCCGGGCCTGACGCTGATTCTGAATCACCCCAGCGATTGTCCGTGTAAAAAGACGCGAAGGTCGACTCCATATAAGCGCGACGGTTGAGGATACTGCGCGCGAGATCGATACCGCGCGATTTGAGCTCTAGTAGAGTCATTCTTCAATAAGCAGTCGCCGCTGTTACGGCAGTTTATTCAGAAGCTATCTTGCATAGCCCGAACACATCTCAGCGCATAATCCAGGCACCACTAAGACTCCTGGGTGAATATGAATCTAGACTGTGAGTAAAACCAACCTTTACTTCTTCACCCTGATTTCAAACAACTTCGGCCACAGCTTGCCGGTCACAAATAATCGGCCACTCGCCTCATCGTAAGCGATGCCATTCAGCACCGCTTCTTCATCATGCGCGCCACTTTGCGAAACCAAATCAGCACAGTCCATCGATGCAGTCACTGCGCCAGTCTGCGGATTGATTGTGACGATTCGTGTGCTATGCCAGATGTTTGAGTAGATTTCACCTTTTATGTACTCCAGCTCGTTGAGTTGTCGAACGGGCTGGCCGTTTTCTGTTACAGCGATCGTGCGGATAACTCTGAAACTGTTCGGATCGAGAAATCTAAGGCGATTCGATCCATCGCTCAGAATCAAAGCCTGGCCATCCGTGGTAAGTCCCCAACCTTCGCCCTCGTAATTGAATTCACCTAATGCCTGGAAAGTCTGATAGTCGTAAATGAAGCCGATGTGATGTTGCCAGGTTAACTGATAGATCTTGTTGTTCAAGACTGTCATTCCCTCGCCGAAATACTGCGATGCGAGATCGACTTTCTTCAATGTCTGCCCGGAATCCAGGTCTACGCTGCGCAAAGTCGATCTGCCTTCCTCGCCCGTACTCTCCAGCAGTTTACCGTCCCGGAAGACAAGACCTTGGGTGAAAGCATCAGGATCATGCGGGTAGACCTTAACGATCTCGTATCCATACTTCGCTACTGTTCCGTTTGATTCAACTCGAGTAGCTTTACCCGGCTGACATGAAGACAAGGCAAGTACAATTAGAAGTATGGTCAGGAATTTAGTTGTCGAGTTCATAAAATTAAGGTTGGCATAACTTCGATTTGGAGTGCGGTGGCCTGCCACCGCTTTTTTACAGCGTCACGTGGTGTTTAGCCGGCATTGAAAGTCGCGAAGTAACACAGCGACGGCAGGCCGTCGCACTCCAAAGATCGCTAGCCTTCATCCGAGACAGTCAACGGTTGTGCTTGTGCACGCTCCTCGAGATACGCGGTCAGATTTGCTTTGTTGGCTTCCGAGATGCGATGAATCTTCACACCTAGGAACCACTTCCGTTTCTGGTCAACACCGATTCTTCGAGTGTTAACGATCGACACGACCGCCTCAAACGTTGACTCCGTCAGTTTGACTCGGATGAAAAGTAGTCCCCCAACACGCGTGATTTCCTCTTCCGGAAATCTCGAGCCGACTAACGAGAGGCCCATTCCGAATCTATTGATGGATTCGCAATGACCTCTTGATGGAGTTGAATAAGTAGCTTTGCCCGGACTTGAAGTTGTATCGATCAGAGATATCTCGGTCGGAAGGTGTACTGGATATCTTGGACTCAGACGCCGGTGAGCATAAGTTTTTGTCGTTTTTGTCTGTCCGAGTTTGCCGAGTGGATCAAACCCTCGGAAGGTATGCCCACAACTCTTGCACCTTAACTTGCGCACTCCCGCCAACCTCGCCAGAGCAAACACACCATTCCCTTCAATCTTTTCGCTTTGACATTTGGGACAATTCATCTCGTTCGATTAAGTGTTCGCTGTGATGGAAAGACTGTAGAGTTTACTATCTAATTGAGGTATGAGGAAAAGAGGTTGTTGGTATGAATTCGTGGATCGTGATTTCCGCCTTCAAAAACGATCCACGAAATCTACTCAGAACTGCGCACGCCGACTTCATCCAGGTGACGAAGTAAATCGGCCGGATCGTTATAGACGCGGTAGGCTCCGGCGCGTTCCAATTCTTCGCGACCGTACCCGCCAGACAACAGTCCTACACCGAGCGCTCTCGCACGTCGCGCGGCTAATAAATCCCAAATGCTATCGCCAACAACCACACAATCTTTAATGGGTGTTCCCAGTTTTTCCGCAGCGGCAAGAAACAGATCAGGATCAGGTTTGGCGTAACGAACTACATCACGCGTGATGATCGGCACTTCTTGAGAAATACCAAGTAGACGAAGTGATTTATTCGCGCTTTCGATCCGGCCACTTGTAGCGATTGCCCAGGGGACACCTGACGAAGTCAAATAGGACAGCAAGTCTGTCGCGCCCGGTAACGGTCGAACCTGAGAGGCGTAACGAGCGAATGCTTGCGCGTGAAACTGTTGCAATCGCTCGGCCTCTTCGGTAGACACGGTATGCCCAGTCTCGCGCAAGATAGCATTTACAAATAGACCTCCGCTCATACCAACCTGACGATGAATACGCCAAACAGCCAGTTGAATACCACCTGACTCAAGCGCCTCGCGCCATGCGAGAACGTGCTGATAAACACTGTCTACAAGCGTGCCATCTAAATCGAAAAGAAAAGCGGGGAGTGTTCTGGAGGTCTGATAACCCTCGGTTTCGCGTTGTGTCATTGGAACATATTACTTCAGAGCAAATGGACCACAGCAAGCGACCGTTCAGGAGGAAAAGACCAAAACGCAGTAAGCGCAGTCAGGAAGGGCGAGCGAACCAAACTTGAACCAGACCCCGCCCTCAACCGCCCTGTCGATCAGAAGCCTTTTGAGGATACACGAAAGCTCTTCTGTCGGAGCGCGTCCGTCCTCGGCCGCCCCTGTCGATCAGAAGCCTTTTGACCGGATACACGAAGGCTCTTCTGTCGGAGCGCGTCCGTCCTCGGCCGCCCCTGTCGATCAGAAGCCTTTTGACCGGATACGCGAAAGCTCTTCTGTCGGAGCGCGTCCGTCCTCGGCCGCCCCCGTTGATCAGAAGCCCTGTGACCGGATACACGAAAGCTCTTCTGTCGGAGCGCGTCCTCGGCCGCCCCCGTCCAACAGATCCGCATCAGTAAGTCAGCCTGCGTCTTTGCGATTAAAGGATTGTGAGCTGGGCCACTCGATGGTCGTGTCCCAGTCGATAAGAATGGGGGCTTCTCTTGGACAGGGGCGGCCGAGGACGGAAGCGCTCCGACAGAAGAGCTTTCGTGTATCCGGTCACAGGGCTTCTGATCAACGGGGGCGGCCGAGGACGGACGCGCTCCGACTGAAGAGCTTTCGTGTATCCGGTCACGGGGCTTCTGATCGACGGGGCGGCCGAGGACGGACGCGCTCCGACAGAAGAGCTTCGTGTATCCGGTGAGGTGCCTGTCCTTAGTCGTAGCGCAAGGCAATCAATGGATCGACTCGTGTTGCCCTGCGCGCTGGAATGTAACAAGCCACAAGCGCGACAACGATCAGGGTCAGCGATACAACAACAAAGGTCGCAACATCCGTTGGCTTCACGCCAAACAGAAGTGTCGACACTAATCGCGTCAACGCGAGTGAGCCTGCGACACCAATAGCCAAACCAATCAACGTCAAAGCCATTCCACTTCGTAGGACGGCCTTCAGTACGTCGTATGTACTAGCACCCAGAGCCATTCGAATGCCAATTTCGTTCCGACGGCGTGCGACTGAGTAGGACAAGACGCCGTACAAACCAATCGAGGCGAGCAGCAGTGCGAGCAATCCAAAGAACAAAGCGAGCCGTGCGATCAAGTTCTGTTGAACCAGGGAGCGGGCAACGTGATCTTCCAAACTCACTACGTCATCAACTGGCAAGTTGGTGTTGACTTCTCTCAACACTCGACGCACCGCAGGTATCACAGCTTGATTATCAGTCGAGACTCGCAAAATCAAATTACTGACTGCTTCAGGCATCTGTTTCATCGAATAGTAAACTAATGGACGCGGTCGTTCTTTCAAGCTTTGATACTTAGCATCCTTAACTATTCCGATGATCTCAAATTCGCCGCGCTTGTCGCTTCCCTTTCCAAAGTGTCTTCCGAGCGGAGAGGTGTTCGGATAAAAACGTTGGGCCATGGTCTCGCTAACTACCGCAGCCTTTGGCGACTTGTCGGTGTCTTGCCGAGTAAATGTGCGGCCGCTGACCAGCGGTATTCCCATAGCTTTGAAGTAGTCGTCTCCAACAGTGTTCTGTCTGACGACGATTGCGTCACCCTGTGGTGGGGTTTCGTCAGCCGTAAAAATCGGACTATGCCAGCCACCTTGATTGAATGTGAAAAACGAAAACGCAGCGGCCTCTACTCCCGGCACTTGCCTGACTCGATCTTCAACTTGTACGAGCAAGTTCTCCAGTTGTCCCTCTTTATAACCGCTCGTTGCAGTGTCGATTTGAAAGAGAATTGCATTTTTCTCGTTGAATCCGGTTGGAATGTCTTGCAGGTTCATCAGGGTCCGTACAAACAGTCCCGCTCCGACCATTAACATGAGCGACAAGGCGACCTGAGCTACCACGAGTGCTTTACCGAAGCGGCTCTGAAAATTCCCCTGAAGCGGTCCTTTGCCATCTTTTAGTGTCGCGTTCAAGTCCACTCGCGTTGCATTCAATGCTGGTGTGGCACCGAAGACCAGGGCCGAAACAATCGATGCTACTAAGCTAAAGGTCAGGATTCGAGCATTAGGTGTGACGTCGAGCGGAAGTGGACGTGGGCCATCAGATGCCATAGCAACGAGCACCTGGCTTCCCCACCAGGCGAGCGCAATCCCAGCGGTGCCGGCTACAGCAGCCAAAATCAGACTCTCAGTCAACAATTGTCGAACAAGACTCCAACGTTTCGCACCGAGCGCAAGGCGCAGCGCAATCTCTTTCTTCCGAACTGCGGCACGCGCAAGAAGCAAATTAGCTACGTTCGCACAAGAGATCAGCAAGACGACGGCAACGACACCCATCAAAATCTTCAACGGCAGCGCAAAGTCAGATCGAATTCCATTTATGCCCTTGCCTGCTGGGGTCAATTGCACAAACGCGTGCTGCATATTCTGCACATTCTCTGCAGAAGGTTGCGGACCTGCCCAATCCTGAAGAAAACGACTGAAGGCCACGCTAACTGCAGCGTTTGCTTGCTGAACGTTTACACCCTCCTTCAGCCGTCCAATTAAATACAACGACTGTGCATCCTTCTTGTTCCTGCCCTCCCAGTGTGCCGGCGGCATCTGCGGCTCCATTGCAAGTGGTATCCAAACGTCCGGTGCACTGCCCACAGTCGTTCCGGTAAAACTCTTTGGTGCAACACCAATGACGGTGTATTCAGTTTTGTCGATTATGATCTTGCTGCCGACAGGATTTGCGCCTCCACCAAGACGCTGTTTCCATAACGCATCGCTGATTACCGCAACGGGATGCATTCCCAGAACTTTATCGTCTTCATCCGTAATCAAACGCCCTGACCCCGCATTGATTCCGAGTGTGGGGAAATACGAACCAGAAACAAGCTGCACCTCTAATCGTTTGGGTTCTGCATCCTGAGAGCCGATGATGCCGTGAACAGTCCAGGTTATGCTCAGCAGCGCTCCGAGATCTTTGAATACTTCGTTGTGCTGTCGCAGATCTTGATAGAACGGATAAGAGAAGAGGTCAGTACTCTCGTTTGGAAATCCATCAGTTAATCCGCCACTCTCACCCTGACCAAACAACACGAGCTTGTCAGGTTCGTGTACTGCCAGCGACTTCAATAAGATTGCGTCAAGCAAACTGAAGATGGCGGTGTTGGCGCCAATTCCAAGGGTGAGCGTGAGTACGGCAACCAGCGAGAAGGCGGGGTTCTTGATTAAAAGGCGAATGCTATAGCGAATATCGCGAATCAGGTCTTCCATAAACTTCACGCTCCGAGCATCACGACACTCTTCTTTCGAGAGGTCTACATTTCCAAAAGACTTTAACGCCGCGTAGTACGCTTCATCTGGTTCCATTCCGGATTTCAGGTTCTGCTCTGTGTCACGTTCAAGGTGATAACGCAACTCGTCGGCAAGTTCCTGTTCCAATTTGTCTCGTTTGAGAAGGGCCCTCAGCCGGCGCCTGAGTCTCGCAAAGGACATTGGTGATACCTCACGCGTCGCGCAGTACGGTCGCGACGGCGCCCGAAAAGAGTTCCCACTGCTTACGCTGCGCATCGAGTTGCTTTCGGCCCGCGGCGGTTAACTCGTAGAACTTTGCTTTGCGGTTATTGTCGGACGGACCCCACGTCGCCACGATCAACTCTCGTTCTTCGAGTCGATGGAGAGCAGGATATAACGCGCCTGGAGTCACGCTCAGGATCTCACCAGAGATCAGCTGTAGACGTTGCATTACGTCCCAACCGTGGAGCGGTCCCGAGCGCAGGATTCGAAGGAGCAAGAGTTCCAGTGTGCCTTGCAGAAGATCCGCTTTGGGTTTTTTCATTGTCGTCTCCTATTGACGTTCGATAGGAGCCGCAGTTTAGTGAGTTCCCTGTCGGCTGTCAATAGGAGCAGGGCAAGGGCAAGGGCAGGGCAGGGCGGGAGCGGGAGCGGGAGCGGGAGCAGCAGAACCTGGTTGCTATTGCGTGCAGGGTCAACTTCTTTTTCAAAAACGCAACTATGTATTCCTGCCAACTGCTCCTGTTCCTGCTCCTGTTCCTGTTCCCTTCTTAACCCGCCAGGCAATAAACAAAATGAACATTATGATGAGAGCCGAAAAGATGCGCCCGGCGATTCCCCCCACCACTAGCGTGCCGCCTCTGCCTAAAAGATACAGGTGTCCGGTGATCAGCCCGATGATTGCTTCGGAGAACGTGATAAGAACATATAGCGCAAACATCACGACGATAAAACCGATGCACCCGTTGAAAAGACAGGCAGCGCCTTTGTTAGTCGACGGTGGCGGCAGTGGTACTGGATTAGAAGAGCTAACGTTCCCGGGTGAGAGACTGGCGTGAAGGTTCGATTGAGTACCATCCAGCCAGTGTCGCATTTGAATGTTGTAATAACCACCAACATCAAAAAGCATAAAGCCCCTTCCGCCCCCACGCTTCACTGCCAGGTCAACTACTGCCTTGGTTGCAGTAGGATCAGCCGGGAACCGAAGTTTAGCGATGCACTTATGAGAAAAGCTGTAACCTTCGGCAGTGAAGCCCTCGGCAACGTCAGTAATCTGCCAGCCGAGCGACTCGACAAAGTATTTGCGAGCAGCATCAGCCACAAGATCCGGCGTCGCCGCGAAAGTTCTTTCCTGGTGAAAGTGTTTGAACTTCCAGTCCATTAACCGAGACAGCCAACTTCGTGTTATCAGTAAAAATTCGTAGCGTGTATTATTGCACCCTAATGAAACTAACGTCGATCTTATTCCTGTTTGCTCTTATGGCATCGCTGGTCTTCGCAACTGGATCATTCCAGCCAAAGGCGCGAGGAGTAACTAAGCCACCAACACAGCTGCTCTTCGACGACTTCAGCTATTCCGATACAAGTCAACTCAAGAGACATGGATGGATCATTCGCACGGCACCTGGTTGGCCGGGAGTTCCTGGTGCGACGTGGTCCGAAGGCGATGTGTCAATACAATCTGATCTCGACCGGCCAGGAAATCGAATCGTTAGAATGGTCTCTTCCACCGACGGCACGCCGGCGCACACCAAGCAGACTCAGATTTGCCAGCAACGCAAATTTTTCGAAGGGACTTATGCTGCTCGTGTTCGTTTCACTGATACTTCGTTATCGGGACCTGCAGGCGATCAGCTTGTTCAAAGCTTCTACACGATTGCTCCACTCAAAGCTCCCATGGATCCTGACTACAGCGAATTGGATTTTGAATACTTGCCAAACGGAGGCTGGGGCATCGCCGGCCCAACTCTCTATGCAACCACGTGGGAGACCTTCAGTCCTGAGCCAAGCTGGAAGAAGGACAATGTCTTTCAAACAAGCAACGGGTCTGAGGACGGCTGGCACACGCTTGTGACGCAGGTTGTAGATCAAAAGGTTCGCTATTTTGTTGACGGCAAACTCTTCGCAGAGCACGGCGGGAACTATTATCCGGAAGACACGATGTCAATCAACTTCAATCTCTGGTTCATCCGCGACGGCATGATAAAGACAAACGAAGTACGCCAGTATCATGAAGACATTGACTGGGTATTCTTTCAGGCAAACGTCGGCTTACAACCTGAAGAGGTAGAGAAAGCAGTAGCGAACCTACAAAAGAAGCGGATCAAATTCCGCGACACCGTTCCAGCAAAACAGCCCGCGCTTGTGTCACCGTGTAATTTCTGAGACGTCCGCAGATTACATAGCGCGGCTTAGGCCCCAACCAAACACTCGAATGAGTTCGCCGCTTCGCCTCACTCCTTGCGGAAAGCCTCTGGCTTTCCCTTAAGCCGTTATGGTTTGAGGCTCCGCCTCAGCGGCATAGCCGCATCATTCTAAGAAGCGTACGGAAAGGCAGAGTCTTTCCGCAAGGAGTGCGGCGAAGCCGCCAGAAAACCTTGCAAAAAAACAGGAACTTCTTCGTTTGTGCCACAGATTTCGCAGATTTTTTTAGCGAGTTGAGGCTTTGCGCTCTTTCCAGAAATCTGTGGAATCTGTGTAATCTGCGGATTGGATCGTTCGCCACTCCAGTTACCACTTGACGGTAACACGAACCCTCTTCCGCCGGAGTGCGTCCGTCCTCGGCCGCCCCCGTCGATCAGGACCCACTTATTCTTACCAGGCTCGAACCGTGCAGCGAGTGGCCCAACTCACGACCCTTCAATATCAACGACCAGCTGGACTTACTGATTGGTTCTATTTAACGGGGGCGGCCGAGGACGGACGCGCTCCGGCAGAAGAGCTTCCGTGTTCCCGTCAACGGACTTCTGATCGACGGGGGCGGCCAAGTATGGGTCTGACTGGCTTTCCCCAGGCTTGAGAAAAGAAATCTACCTGATCTGCAGATAACTTTTTACGCTCCTGCCGCGTCAAAAGATCATGCAGTTCCGCGCATGCAGTCTGATCTTAATCTATGCTCTGTGCCTCTCTGGGCAAACCATCAGCTCTCGTCCAACTCCACCACCGCAACCCGACACCGGACCCGGCGGCAAACAAGCCGCTCACTCATCCGTAATCAAAAATCGGTACGGAAAAGGAGGAACGGAGTATTGGATTTACGAACCTGATAAGCCAAAGCCGAGGCAAGCCCCCGTAGTTATTTTCTTACATGGTTGGGGTGGTACGAATCCTCTCTATTACGGCGCCTGGATTGATCACATTGTGAAGCGCGGCAACATCGTCGTGTTTCCACGTTATCAATCAAGCATACTCACGCGCCGCGAAGATTTTATTCCAAACACTCTCGAGGCAATCAAAACGGCGCTGAAACAGTTGCAGACTGAACCGGGACATGTTCGTCCCGATCTAACTAGAGTCGCGACTGTAGGCCACTCACTCGGTGGCGTCCTGTCAGCAAGTGTTGCCGCACTGGCACACGAATCAGGCATTCCGCGTATAAGAGCTGTTATGTCAGTAGAGCCAGGTTTGACGCGTGAGCCGGCAATGGTTCCGATGGCCGCCTTAAAGAAGATCGAGAGTGATACTTTGCTGCTATCAATCGCCGGTGACCGCGACACGCTTGTAGATGATTACGATGCGAAGAGGATCTACTACGAATCGAATCGCGTCAGCGCGGATAACAAAGATTTCGTGCGGTTGGTGACCGACGACCGGGGATTGCCGCCATTGATTGCAAATCATCGTGCGCCAACGGCTCCTGACAAGGAATATGACAATGGCGAAGGAGATCTAACCAATCCGCGATCGCCTCGCAGTTCGGGAGGAGCCGATAGTGAAGCTGATTCTCCACGGAATCCCGCGGTCAACGCGTTGGATTACTACGGTACGTGGAAACTCTTCGACGCCTTATGTGATGCAGCATTCTTTGGAAAGAACCGCCAGTATGCTCTCGGTAACACTCCTCAGCAGCGCTTCATGGGCAGATGGAGCGACGGCATTGCGGTTAAAGAGTTGGTTGTGACTGACAAACCTTAGTTTAGAATCACAGCCATGTCGCGAACCGCGATACTAGATCGAGCCTGAAAATCTGACTCGTATCGGCTTTGCACAATCTGTGGCTAATTAGTTTCCCGGATCTGTGCGATTCAGTATCTCCTCTGGATGGTCTGGATTGTGATATCCGCCGTAGCCTCCATCGTATGTTTCGAGTGGCATGTTGTAGAAGCGGCCAGTTGAAGGAGATACCAGCCGCTCGTAACCCATCATGCCTTCACGTTGAGCTTTGGCAATTCGATCTTCAGAAAGTCGCTTTTCGCGCCACGACTCCATCAAACCGGTATTGTCCAACGGATGATTTTGCACTGGGATGAGTTGATGCTGGTAGGCAATGCTGTTGGGATCGTTTGCATTTACATTGGACGCAACGATAGGCAACCAGGTTTTCGCCTGATCGAATACGTCAGCAGTTGTAGCAAAGCCCTGGAGAAGCGCGGAGTAGCCACCGTAAGCATTACATATCGCCGCTATAAAATCCGCATGACGCTGTAATCCTTTCTGATCGGTGTAGGTCAAATCAAACTCCTGAATCTCCCAGTAGATTCCTGGATAAGCCGATTCTCTTGATGGCCAATCAATTCGACTAAGGCCATTGATGTCCCTACACCCGGCCCCGGACAAAGCGTTATACGTAAAGACCCACGGAGTCGTTGATCCGACCGCCCCTGTTAACAGAGTCGCACTTGCACCCATTCTGTCGTCGGGTGACTTCATATCGATTCCGTTTCCTGTTTCTGCCACTACCTGCCAATCAGTCGGCATCGTGTAGGTGAAGTACTGTCCTCGGTACACAGCCAAAGCAGGGCGGATAAATGTTAAGTTGGCCGGAGCGGGAACTGGTGCTTGTGAGTTTGCAGGTCCGGGAGTGGATGTGTTGTTGTTTCCTGACGTGGATGGCAAGTCACCCGAAGAAGGACTTGAACTATAGGAAGGACCTGAACTGCTCGAGTAACCTGATGAAGAATGTCTTTTACATGCGATAAAGAAAGCGGTGATCAGAACAACGAGAAATATGACTGGGACTTGAAGGCGAAACATGGGGCACCTCCGTTGGAGTAGATTTTCCGCCTGGGATTGTGGTGAAAGGATACGCCGATCCCAATAATTTCAAAAGTCCCTGAACCCCACAGATCTAATAGATCTAATCGGTAAAATCTACGCTCATCTGTGGCTCAATCGCGACGCATTTCTTCGCTCTAGCGCGGCGGCAAGTTGGATCAAACCTTTTCGAATCGACTTTTCATCAAAGGCCGCAAATCCCATCAACACAGCCTTCGGGTCGGGGCGTTTCAAGCTATATCGATCCAGACCGATGACTTCCACACCGTGTGCTGCTGCCGCTTTCTCCGCTTGTCGTGAACTCATACCATTCTGCAGTAAGCCCACTGTATAGAGCCCGGCACGAACATCGGAAATCTTAAGAAGACCGCTCAAATATTTGCGCCCACCATCAAGGAGCGCTGCAAGGCGGCTCGAATAAAGCGTGCGCATGCGTCGCAGATGCCGTCCTAAATGTCCGGCTTCGATGAAATCACTGAGTATCATCTGGTCGAGACTTAGATTGCGAAAGTCGGTTCGATAGCGGTACGCCAAAAAGCAGTCCACCAACGAGGATGGCAAAACCAGGTAGCCAATGCGCAGTGATGGAAACAGTGTCTTGGTAAATGAACCGACGAGGATCACGTTTGAATTTCGATCCAGTCCCTGTAATGTTGGAATCCGTCGTCCTTCAAAACGGAACTCACTGTCGTAATCATCTTCGATGATGAAAGCGCCGGCGCTCGAGGCCCACTTCAGCAGCGCCATTCGTCGCTCAAGCGACATCGTCATTCCCATTGGGAACTGGTGGGCTGGTGTTACATACGCGCCTTTCGCTTGCGCGCAAATCCTAAGACCTGCGTCGATATCCAGTCCTTGATCATCCACAGGCACCGGGATGATCTTAGCGCCGACACTGTGGAAAGCGATGTTGGCTCCAAAGTAGCCCGGATCTTCCAGCCAAACGGGTTCATCTCGCTCCAAGAGAACGCGCGCGAGAAGGTCGAGCGCCTGCTGTACTCCCGACACCACAATGATCTGATCAGGAGTGCTGTGAACACCACGAGAGATCGATAGGTAATGTGTGATTGCTTCACGTAGTGGTCGATATCCGCGTCCGTCATCTTCAGTCCGCAGCCACGAAGCAAACTTCTTCGTTCGTTTTGCTGCGATGCTTCCCCAAAGCCTGGACGGAAACTCCTCGATAGCTGGCTCTCCCGCGTGAAAAGGGCGAACACTTTGCGGAGAAAATAAATCAACCCATGCCTTCGGACGCGCATAAGTCGAAAGTACGCGACGAACATAAGCGGGAGGCGTTTGTTGAGTGTTTATAGAACCTCGCACCGTTGCCAGGCTATTCACCCACGTACCTATTCCGACCTGGCTGGATATGTAACCTTCGGCTTGAAGGCGTTCGAAAACATTCACAACAGTGCCGCGAGAGAGCCGATACTGGGAGGCAAAGTCTCGGGACGCAGGTAATCGAGTTCCAGGTGAGAGTCGACCGTGAAGAATTGCTGTACGCAGTTCTGCATACAACCAGTTGGTGAGAGTCTGGTTGGGCTGACGCGTGTTCAGCGAAAGTTCGTAACTGGTGATTGCTTTAGGCAATGGATTTGAGACAGTGAAACGTCAAATCGATCTTCTCTGCGCTTCCTCGGCGTTCTCTGCATCTCTGCGGTGATCTTGGGGTTTACGTGTTCGATTCGTCGATCGTGTTCGTCTGAACCCAAAAAAAGATCCACGAAAACGTAACACGCAAAGATCACCGCAGAGACGCAGAGAACGAGGAAGCGCAGAGAGTTTTTAAAACCCCAAGACTTAACATTTGAGATCTTCCAAAAATATTCTCGTGCCTTCGTGTCTTAGTGGTGCAGGCTTTGTCTTGCTCCGATCGAACCCTGAATTTTTATACCACTCAGATGAGACGCATTGGTACAAACAAATTGATCCAAAATGGCTCTGTTCATTGTACCAGTTGTTAACTAACATCCGTCCTCTCTCTTGATGAGGCGCTATGAATGAATCAGCAAACCTCCATCGTGTCGCAATAGCCAAAGGCGGCCTGTACCTGTTTGCGCTGGCAACGATCGCCGCCGGTGTTCTCGATCTGATTTGGGGTGAGTTTGAGGCGAATCATCAACCAATTGGAGCTTTGGGCAACAATATTCCTGGCCAGAAGATATTCGCGTACATCGCTGCCGGCTGGATGATCCTCGCGGGTGCGGCGATTCTTTGGCGCCGAACAAGGCGTGCTGGTGCCGTGGCAGCAGCTCTCATCTATTTCTTATTTGGATTGTTCTGGTTGCCACGCTTCTATACGGCGCCAAAGGTCCTCGGTTTTCGATGGACGTTGATCATTGGATTGTTTGCTGGAATGTTTACCCAACTGATGGTCGTGGCTGGTGCACTTGTTCTCTACGCGTCGGTTACGCCTTGCTCCTCACAGTTGCCACACAGATCGCGGGTTGTCGCGCGTTGGGTAATTGGATTAGCTGCAGTCCTTTTTGGAGTAGTACATCTCACCGGCGTTCAGGGTGTCGCACAAATGGTACCGAAGTGGATGCCTCTTGGTGGAGACTTTTGGGTGGTACTCAGCGGAGTTGGGTTCTTGTTGGCAGGCCTCGCGATCCTCAGCGGAATTCTGAACAGACTAGCCGCTCATCTACTCGCACTCATGATCGTGGTTTTCGAAATTGCATTGGTACCGATGGTGTTTGCCAATCCTGGTAATCACATCGCGTGGGGTTCAAATGCCTACAGCCTGGCTGCAGCGGGCGCAGTGTGGATATTCGCTTCGTCGATCAGGCGTCGCGCTCCCTGCCTTCCCAGCTCTTCGCCGCCTTTTTTTGAAAGGTTAGAGGACAGGTTAGATTAAGTACGACAGGCTGTTAGCCTGTCGTGGTTTGCCTCACGTTGTACTCAAGACCGCCGACAGGCTAACAGCCTGTCGTACTTAATCAGAGTTTCCTTCGGTGGAATCGGGTGTAAGGAAACTAAAAGCAGAGTGCATGATGTGTTAAAATCAAATCAATAATCGTATGTCCACCGCCAAGGAACAAATTGCTGCACTCGTTCAACAGTTGCCAGACTGTAGGGGTTGCGTTAAGCCTTTAGAGACGGCAAGAGATCTATATCAACGCCCAGATCTCGGCGAACTCGTTCGCACAACCTTCAGGTGACAGTGTGGTTTGGGTTTTTTGATTACTGCTGAGGTGGCCGTGGCGCAACATTCGGCATCGGCTGCATTCTCATCTGCTGGAGTTGCAACTGTTGCTCGGGCGTCAGACGATTCTTGAGGCGAACACCTAAACCGATGTGCAAGCGTTTGATCTCCCGTTCAATGTCGAGCACCTTGTTGAGTTGAGCAAGTGCTTGTTCTTCGTTCACTGAAGTGGTTTTGAGAGTTTCGTGCAGTCGTTCTGTTTCGTCCTGAAGCTTCCACTGTAATTCGGTGAAGCTGTTCATCGTTTTCTGAACCTCGCCACGCATATAGGTTTTCTGTTCATCAGTGAGTCCCAGTTGTCTCGCGTGTCCCAAAATGAAATCCGGTGGGAACATCACGTCTCCCAACGGATCGGGATTGGGCGGATTCGGCATATTGGGTGCTCGCATGTCCTCAGGTCGGCCAGGTTGTCTCGGCTGTGGTTGCTGGGCCATAACTAAAGTTGCGAGTAACAGGAAGAAAGCAAGGATGTAGGCGATTCTGTGTTCCATTTGATGTTGTTCCTCTCACCGATCGTTCGGCAAAAATAATTGCAACTCCTTCGCTGCCTGATTTAGTTGCGGCAGCGAGTTGATTTCGGATCCGGAGGGTGACTCCATGAAGATTGCGGTTGGTGACTTCCAGGTTGAAAGTGCAACTGCGTCACCAATGACTGGCTTTACTTTCTTTCGCCAGGGGAACTTCCGATGGCTGGGCGTCTGTAGACTGTTAACAGAGATCGGCAGGGCCAGAGGTATCATGCCGGCTACTTCTTGCTGCGGTATCTCGGATGATCTCACTGATGGCCAAGACAGAAACATAAACACCACGATCAATGCGGCCGTGAGCGCAACCAACGATGCGCGCGGCGCCGGTCGGCGTTCTGCTACACGTGCACAGTTCCACACTCTCTCGAATCCAGGTACAACTTGCTGATCTTCGAGTCGTAGTTCACGAAACAGCGCCTGAATTCTCTTTTCGTCTCCAGCCAACTTCATAACTAACTTCCTCCCCATCTAACGCCTGCCGCAAACGTTTCTTTCCTCGTTCGTAATGTCGACGCGCGCTGCCAATGGAAACGCCCATTACCTCTGCTGCCTCGCGCAAACTCAAATCCTGATAGAAGACCAGATGCAAAGTCTCACGCTGACGACCGGGCAAATTTTCAAGTGCCTGCCGGAACCGTTGCTGCATTTGTGATCTTTCAAGCTCAAGCTCAACTTCGCTGTTTGATTGTCCAATGGGAATGTTTGCGAGAGTGCGAACCAGCGATTTGCGTCTTTCTGAAATGGCGGTGTTGCGAATCACTGAGAACAGCCACGTTTGGAGTTTGCATTCACCGCCATAGCGCGCTTTGCCTTCAAGAATCTTCAAGTAGACTGACTGCAAGACCTCTTCAGCTTCAGCATGGTTATAACGGCAACAACTCATCGCCCAACCAAAGCTGGCAGCATGAAGTTTTTCGATCTCCGCTTTAAGCTCCGAGATGTCCATTCGGTGTCACGGGTAACCAGGTTCTGATTATTAGTCGTTTAGGCGAGGGGATTATATGACTGATCGCTTTCCGACCCGCCCGCACTCATTGGTAAACCTACCAGGCGCCGGTGAGGCATCGAATCAACACTCTTCTTACAGAATTTATGAATCTACGCTGTCATCAGATAAACGATCAGACCAATAACCTGTTACACGATGATCGTGAGCCACTGCTATAACTACGATTGTGTGCGCTTCAATTCCGTAGATGAGAGAATATGGAAAGCGATGAAGTAAAAATCTGCGAATGTCGGGTTCGATCTCAGCGGCAAGGAGCGGATACGTCCTTACTACCTACTCAGCTCACTCCAATTCGTTTAGGAAGTTGAGACTTTGATCTTCCGTTTGTTCCTGATACCAGGAAACTGCGTTGTCGACTTCAGTCTCCGCCATAGTGAGGAAGCGGATCTTCATTATCGTCTGTGTTTGACGATTACCTCTTCATACGAGACGGTAGGAATCCTGCCGACTTCGTAAGCTGCCCATCGCTTTCGTGCTTCATCAGCCCAGATGCGATCAATCTTCGAATCGCGCGTGTTCAAATCAGTGAGGATTGCATCGACAAGGCGCAACTTCTCCTCATCAGACAATTCCTTGATTCTGGAAACTAGCTCATCAGTCCCGAGCACCATCTCGTTCACCTCGGGTAGAATAAACTCTGGTCTAAAGCGACTGCAAGGCAGTTATCGCATCTGATCCCTTCAGGAAGACGCACCCACGCGTGGGACCGTCTTTACGCTCCGAGATTTGATAGATGGTGATGGCGAAAACTCGAATGCGTTCCGTGAGGGTGAGGACGTGAGATGTTTGATATTTGAAGAAACAAGAGCCATTTGATGTATGTACGCGCTGACGAAGCTACCCGAATAAACCTTGAGCAAAGTTTAACTGCAGAAATAAAGCCATGACCTATCGACTCATTTGTTGTCTTCTTTTTAGTCTTAGTACAGCTTTCGCGCTTCAAGCTCAGGCGACTTCAAAACCATTCGCTTCACTTGAACGAGCAGTTAAAGCAGAGCCTGCTGGATGGGCCGGCGACAAGAGCAAACTCTCCCTGGTGTTCGACGCTGAGCGCCGGCAACTCGGAGATAAGTTCGAAGCTGAGTTAATGAAGTGGCTTGGCCACGATGTTGAAAGGCATTACCGGATTTCAGCATTTCTCGAGGACGATAGCTACCTGCATGGCAATAAACGCTTGCCTCAACTTTCTTTGTTGGTGATGGAACAAGGTCTAGTCTGGTTCGAAACAAAGACGATGAGGAGTCTCAAGGTTATGTCGTAGGTTTAAGTATTACCGCAGCAACACTAAGTGCTGAGCTGGGTCTCTCGTCAAGTGCGACTTCACACAAGGACGAAGGTGAAGCGTTGCTGAAGAGAAATCCCGATCTTAGTGGATATGTGCCCGCCATGTACGAAGCTGATCGCCGTCGCTATGACAATATCCCGTCTTCTGTTGCACCTCCAACGGTAATTGCCGATCCGAATCCTCCGCCGAAAGCTAAAGTGCAAGGAGGAATTCTCAATGGTAAAGCGGTGAAGTTGGTGAAGCCGTCTTATCCTCCTGAGGCCCATAAAGCTGGCGCTTCCGGCGAAGTGACAATAAGAATTGTTTTCGATGAAGACGGCAAAGTGATCTGGGCGCGCGCTGTAAGCGGACACCCACTTCTACGCACCGTCTGCGAGGATGCCGCGTGGCAATCAACGTTTCCACCATTGAAGCTTTCGGGACAACCGGTAAAAGTGGCGGGTGTGTTGGTCTACAACTTTGTGCACGGCGTCGGGCAGTAGCCCGGGGCAGTAGCCCGGGGCAGTAGCCCGGGGCAGTAGCCCGGGGCAGTAGCCCGGGGCAGTAGCCCGGGGCAGTAGCGCGGGGCAGTAGCCCGACTGTCAAGGAGGGCTCACCGCTCACATCAAGCTACCTACCCAGAGCCCTCCTTGACAGTCGGGCTACTGCCCCCGGCTACTGCATCGAATGCGATTCGTTAGTCATCAAAACTCGGCAAGTCATCGCCTTGCCCGTTGAGCACATAGTCTATTGCTCGTTCGACGTGTTTCTCTTTCCACAGGTATGGAGTGCTGCCATGTCGAGCCCAGGGCTTTACATCACGTGATAACAATCCAGCCTCGCGAAGTTTTCTTGTAGCGTACGCTTGAAATGCCTGGAGTATTGGTTCCGGCTTCAACTGCGCTGACACAACCGTGTGAACGTGGTTGGTCCGTACGTTAATTGCCACAAGTTTGTATCCGCGATGCTGACACACTTCACGTATTGCCTTTTCCACGACTGGACGCTGATAGGCATCGAGCGTCACGGGCTTATGCTTCAATAGTTTTCGTTCGGCGCACTGCAAACGCGGGTTAGGTGCGATGCGAGGAGCGCCATACTTGTTCTGTTTGCGATTGACGGACCATCGTTCGTCACCGTGAAGCCAGGTTCCGTACGTGCGAAATGAGATGAAGTAAGCGAGAGGAAATTCGTTATCGTCAAAATCTCTAACCATGGACAGTGAGGGTCCTTTCTTTGTGAGTATCGAATGAGGTTGTACGGGCAGTTGTACGGGGCAGCAGCCCGACTGTCAAGGAGGGCTCACCCTATGGTGCAGTAGCCGCCGGGGCAGTAGCCCGACTGTCAGGGAGGGGCTCACCACTACCATCCAGCTACCTACCCGGAGCCCTCCTTGACAGTCGGGCTACTGCCCCGGGCTACTGCCCCCTGGGTCCTGCTACTCATCAGACTCTAGACTCCACTGACTCAATCCAGGTAGCATACCCAACGTCTAAGCTACTCCCACGACGGCTTCAATAGAACATTCAATGCGCCGAGCTTACTACTCGTCCTCAATCACTGATTTTCTCCCCGCCACTCCAAACGCAATCATCGGCGAACTAACGCGCGCGCACGCTCGCAACCTTGAGCAAACGCAGCTAAACGCCTGGCTCGAACAAATCACCATCCTCAAGCGCGTTCTGACAAACCGTTCCGGCCGCATCTATTTCGAGTATGCAATTCCTCGTATGGGAAAACGCATCGACGTCGTTCTCCTGATCGGCCCTGTAATCTTCGTACTCGAATTCAAAGTCGGTGAATCACACTTTACTTCCTCAGCGCTCGATCAAGTCACGGACTATTGCCTCGACCTCAAGAACTTTCACGAGACAAGTCTCAATCACATCATCGCGCCAGTATTGATCGCCACAGCATCTTGTCACACTAAGCCCATCGTCTGCGAAACGCGCAGCGGTGCACTACGGGCCGACATCGACCGAGACAGTAGTCGCCGGGGCAGTAGCGGACAGGGCAGTAGCGGACAGGGCAGTAGCGAGCGGGGCAGTAGCCCGACCGTCAGGGAGGGCTCACCACTACCATCCGGCTACCTACCCGGAGCCCTCCTTGACAGTCGGGCTACTGCCCCGCTCGCTACTTGGCTGCCTGATGACAAGGTACTCTCGCGAATCACCAGCACTGTCCCTCAACTTGATGAAGTAATCGATAGAGTTCTGCGCTTCGCGGCAGACAAAAGCGCAACCGACTTCAATGACATGTCGTCAATCTTCGACGCCTCGATCACCGAACACTGATGAGACGAAAAAGATGTGGATCAAATGCCAAACTCCGATTACCATACGCGCGTTCTCGCTACTCTTTTCTCAACTGTCCACGGCTGCCCGAATTAGGATCGGACCGTGCACTCCTTAAAGCGCCTTCGATTTTCTGAGCGCCGTGGGACTTGACCATTCATCCATGACCGATCAAGACACCGCGATTCGAATGGCCGCCTTTGAGCACCTCAGCAGATTAACGGAGGGACGTGCTCACCTAATCGCGGCTGACTTGAAGCCTGGTTTCATATATAAGGGAAAGCGCATTCCATTTCTCAATCCGCAACGCGGTATTTTCAAACCCAAAGAGATGCGTTTCCTGCTTTCGATAAAAACCGTATTTCCTAAACCAGGTGGCAAAGTATGGTACGACGATCAACGTAATGTTCTCAGTCAGATCTTCGATGGAGACGAATCAGTTGACTACTCTTTCATGGGCCAAGATCCGGAAGCTTATGACAATCGCTGGCTTCTTGAGGCGTTCGAAAATCGTGTTCCCGTGATTTATTTTCTGGGCATTGCTCCGGCTCGCTACTATCCGATTTGGCCCGTCTTTATTTTCGGGTGGAACCCTAAGACTCTTAAGGCAACGGTGTCGTTCAGTGCATCTGAACAGGAAGCTTTGGCGCCTCCGGAATCTGTAATCGAGCGGCGGTACGCATTGCGCACCGTTAAGCAACGACTGCATCAAGCATCATTTCGTGAGGCTGTTATCAGTGCCTATCATAATCGATGCGCCCTGTCGGGCTTGCCGGAACCACTACTTCTTGACGCTGCGCACATCATTTTTGACAAAGATGAGTTGCTCGGTCAACCTGTCATTCCGAATGGAATACCACTTTCAAAGATTCATCACGCCGCCTTTGATACCCACCTGATCGGTATTGATCCGGACTACAAGGCGCACGTGTCCGAACGGTTACTTGATCTTCACGACGGTCCTTTTCTGGAGGCATTGAAAAAATTGAACAGGGCTGCAATTCATTTGCCTAGCCGCTCAAAGGACTGGCCGGACCGCGACCGACTCGCGTTGCGCTTTGAGAGATTTAAGGCTGCGGCTTAGCTGCCCATCAAAAATCAGACTTAATTGCGTGGGGACAAGACGCCAACCCTCCTCAACCGAAAATCTCGTGGGTACACTGCTCACATGTTCCCAATACTCACCAACACTTACTTCTCTGGCGCGGGGCTCATGGACATCGGGCTGGAGGCCGGTGGGCTTACACTTCAACAAAGCTTTGAGATCGATGCCGTCTGTTGCGACACGATGCGGCGGAACTTCGCGCACGAGATTGTCCAGTGCGATATCACGAGGAAAATCGTTCTGAGCGATAAGGATTGCCATGTGATGGTTGCGACTTATCCGTGCACGAAGTATTCGCCGATTGCGGATATTCATGGTGTAAGAACCGGCGATGATTTGTTTCTGCACTTCTTTCGACACGTTGCGATTCGAAGACCTGAACTTTATGTGGTTGAGAATGTTCCAGGGATGAAGAAGTTTCCAGTAGTCATGGAAGCGATGACGAAGCTGCCGGAGTACTACGTCCACGTTGCGTGTCCAGTGAAGACGTCGACATGGCTGCCTCAAAAGAGAGACAGGCTGATCATTATCGGTAGTCGACGTAACTTTGCGTGGCGCGAACCAACAGCAAAGCGAGCAGTCACACTCGCTGAGATACTTGAACCCGAACCAACTCCACACATTCCTGATTACGTGAACAGACGACTCGCCGGAAAGTATCGTGATCGACCAATCATCAGTGATCCAAAACGCGGCGATATCGCACCTACTTGCGTCGCGCACTACGCCAAAGACTTAAGCACGAGATTGGTTGCTGACAAGCGATTCCTTCACGGAGTCCGTCCCTACACAGTTCGCGAGTATGCACGGCTGCAAGGCGTGCCTGACACGTTCACCTTCGCAGGGAGCGCGAACGATGCGTATCGAATGATTGGGAACGGTGTTTCGGTTCCAGTTGGACAATGGATTGGCTCTGAGATCGGTCGATACTTCCGTTCAACTAATCGAACTGAGCAAAGAAACTAAAATCGGAATCTCTAGAATCCAGTTGGTAGCAGGCGGCGACCGAAGCTGTGAAACAATTGCTTCTTGAGTCCGCGAAGCGGATGAAAGCATAGAGACTAGGGCGTCAGCCCTAGGAAGAGAGTTGCAATTAACAAACGGAGCCCTCGAAAGCGGGCGAAAGCGCGCTGAGGGGAAACGGGTCAAAGAAAGTAATTTGAAGTCTCTTCTTTCGATCGGACGCTCTGTCGCCCGCTTCGCAGGCTCTGTTTTGATCGCAACGCTCTCCCTAGGGCTGATTCCCCAGGCTGTATGCTTTCGCAGCGTAACAAGCTTTGGCGTCTTATGTGGCTGCGCACCCACCCGCTACCGCGAGGTGGTACTGACTGCATCCAACTCAGGCCGAGATCATTTAACGTGAAGGTGATCGAGAGTCGTTTCGCCTGATTCAACGCGCCTAACGACTTGAGCAAGATACGGGTCGTTTATCTTCAACGCGTAAAGGATCAGGTTGCGCGTTTGTTTTGGGATTGAGCTGTTGGAGATGAGTTGTCGGGCGCGGCGTTTGAGAGAGGCGTCTATACGCTGAGGTGGTTTGTTGATGCTTTCTGAGGTTTGGTTGTGTGATGTTGCTGAGCGTGGGGTTGCGTTACTATGACGAGCCATGATCTTCATCCTTTCTAGTGAAGGTTGATGGTCTAGGGTCGGCTTTGTGTTAACGGCACAAGTCGGCCCGCTTCTTTTTTGTGGCTTGTTCCTGTTGGAGGCTACGTCAATGTAGCGTGTGGATTTTCGGTTGTCATCAAGTTCTTATGCACAAGTTCTTATGCAAGTGTTCTTATGCAAGAATCGCGATAAGTGGTGAAGCAAGCTAACTCCAACTAACGCAGAGGCGCAAAGGTCGCAGAGACGCAGAGACGATCCACGAGCCAATCGCGACCTTAGAAGTCTGCCCTACGATCATCACATCGTCGCAGAAGCTCGGCTAATTTCGTCGTCTCGTGTGTAAGAAATCTTCTCTTCCTCTAACCACTCGATAGCGATTTGCTCAAACTCCTGTCGACGAAATTCATACCAGGCGTCCTGAATATTCAAATCAAAGAGGGTGTCTTTGAATCTCCGAAACGCACCTGTGCCCTTAATGCTTCGCAACAGCTCTGCACCGGTTCGACGATCTTCATACTCGTGCGCAAATCGTTCCATTATTGAATACTCATTGATCTCAAATTGGCCCGGCAATTCAATGAACTGATCCGACTCCAGGATCTCCCTGGCCTTGAGAAGGTTCTCTTGTTGCCACTCCGGATAATCAGAAAAAGGCTCATCTTCTTCAGCGGCCGACATCTCTTCAGTGGTGATTAAAAAGATTTCACCACTGCGTTTATCCATATAGTGCGAGAGCTCATCGCCACCCTCGTCAAGCGCGTCAACTACATCCTTTAGTTTCACGGGCAAAGTCATGGCCGCATCCTCCAAGTTTGAGTGACTGTCCAGCCGTTTTCTCGATGATAAAACTCATCGGCTCAGGAATCCATAGCGCTTGTTGCTAAATGTAACGTCGCCATTAAAGTAATTCATCCGCAGATTTCGCGGATTGCGCAGATTATCAAATACTGAGGTAACGTTTTCTTCAAGTCTGCGTAATCGGTCGATGATTCATTATCGTACTCCAATCAAGCTTGCAGCCGTCAGACACGGCCCGCTGAGATAAGGCAGCTTATTCCGACTGGCGGTGGTGCTTGTAGAGATCGCCAATGCCAACTGTTAGTCCCGCGAAAAAGCCATTGTGGGGAGCATCATGTGTGAGGCCGAAACGTAAGCCGCTGTCCAGCACTACCCTGCGATTGATCTGGTAACTGACTGCGCTCAGTGCGAACATCGCACCGGGTTGCGCATCGTTTCGAGAATAGCCACTCAACTCTCCCTGAATTCCCATCCGCTTCGTCAGGTTATGTGAAGCTGCCACAGCCGCCTGATCGCTGGATGCATGGCCGTTATCCGTTGTGCGTCCACTGAGCAGGTAGATCGCATTGAAGTCGAGAGTCGTCCCTCCTATCTTCTTGCTCACCAGCGCGATGAAGTTATGGTCCACTCGCCCGGTGCCTAATCCTTTGACGCTATCTGCTGTTGGAAGCTTGACGTAATAAGCGAGCGAAAATCCTGGGCGCGATTCCTTTTCATGTTGCAGCACTACCTGAATGCCAAGTTGTGAGTCGCCTGCACCAGTCGTTCTCATACCCTCCACACTCTGAGAACTCGGACTGTCTCCATCGAACTCCAGCAACAGTCGTCGACTAACTGCAAAACGTAATGCCACTGGCATGTCTTGTTGGAGATGTATGCCGGGGGCTCGAAAGTTTGCGTTGTAGCCGATTTCCAGTTGCAAGACACCCGGCCGCTGAAACTCTGCCGGATTGGAAACAGTGGGTCGCGCCGGGACGATGAAATCAGGCTCATCTTGCGCTTGCACCTTAACAAAACCGCCAACGACGCCGGCAATGACTAGTGCCAGACCCCAAGTCGGGAAACTGCGCATACCTGCATGGTATTTCATGTGGCGTTTCCAAAACATTATGACAACAGTCTGGTGAGCATGTTCGGATGAAGTCCCCAACCGAAGAGCCCTGCCAGCCCCATCAATACGCCGAAGAAGGTGGGGAACATTGCCAGAGCAAAAAGCCAACGTTTTTGGGTAAGGGCCGTCAACGCCAAGAGCGAGATAGCCAGCGCCAGCATCGCATCGGATAAGTCAAACTGGTCGTCATGATAATTGAGATCGTTGTATGTCTTATCTGCTTTTTGGGCGTCGGCTTGTTGGACCGTCTTCTTCTGCTCCTGCTCCTGTGCGATCGCTTGATACTCCTTGATCTTGTCCAGATATGATTGCTGTGCCTGTGGCGGAGCCCCGGCAGATTGGGCGGTTAGTTCCGCGATGGTTGCTTTGGCGATCTCTTCACGTATGTTGCGTGCCTGGTACCACGAATAATTGTCGATCTTATCGGCTTGCGCCTGCTGCATGGCTTGAACGATGTTGTCGTCTTTTGTCTTACAGATACCCATGAATGTGGCCAGGAGCGCAACTGAAATGGCTACGAGTGTATTCAGTTTCCGAGCGTTCTTAGCTTCTGCCTTCTCCTTCGTCTTCTCATCATCGCCCTGCTCTTCCACGTACTGCATCGGATCTGGATCCATACATCCAACCTCCTTTTAAGTTGCTCGAACGACAAGGTATGAGGCAACAATCCTCCTCAGATTTCGTAGGAGTAAACTCTTCTCAAATTGTACTCAAACAAGCTGGCCGGAAGCCGGGCTGTCACGACTCGACGTCCCGCAACAAAAACACGACTTTCCCATTGTCCAATTGCGCCCATCAGTCGCGAACGCTGCTGGATATGTCGCGTGCGTTGTCGTCTTAGATTTTGATAGCGACGTAACGCGACTACAGCCGAGCTCTCGTTCGCGATGCACTTCGCCAACACTGCCGCGTCTTCCAATGCCATTCCTCCACCCTGCCCAAGGTTCGGTGTACAGGCATGTGCGGCATCGCCCAACAACATCACTCTTCCCTTTCCCCAGCGATGCAATGGAGCAACATCATAGGCACCGTTCTTCCGAATCTCCTCATCGGCTGTCGCTGCGATTAATTCGGGAATAGGTTCGTGCCATTCGCTAAACGCTGCTAAGAGTTCGCGCTTTCTTCCTCGAGGCCCATCGACATGATCAGCAGGCACGTTAGCCGCTGCATACCAGGTGAATTTTGCTGGTCCCACTCCGAGTATGCCAAAGCGTTTGCCCGCTCCCCACGTTTCACTATTGGCACCTGGCGAGATTGCAGCTCCTTCATAGGAAGCGACACCGCGCCAAACCGTATAGCCGCGATAAATCGGGTCAGACGAACCAAATAATTCCGAGCGAACTTTTGATCGAATTCCGTCAGCGGCGATCAGCATGTCATGTTTTGCTTCAAGACCGTTCTCAAAAATGATTCTTACTTGATCGTTAGTTTGTTCCAACTTACTCAACGTGTGGCCAAGTCGAATATGTTCACGAGGAAGTGCGGAGAGGAGCACTGTTAACAGATCGGATCGGCGCATACAGATGGCAGGCACCTCAAATTCACCAAGCGCGATATTCATTAACACTGTCCCGCTGCTTGATCGCACTAAGAAGTGCGTGCTCGAGCCACAGCGCTCCAGAATATCGGGCAGTACTCCCATCCGCTGCAAAACACGAGTCGCATTGGGCCACAGCATCATCCCGGCGCCTACTTCGCCAAGTTGGGGTGATCTTTCATAGATCACAGCATCGATACCAACCTGGCGAAGAGCAACAGCCGCCGCAACGCCACCAATGCCGCCGCCAACAATTCCGATGTTTAGTTTATTCTTGATCAAATGTGTATTGATGCCCGGCTATCAGCGGACGTTGCTAGGTACACTGGATCGACTTGGTGATTGGCGATGGTGTTCGCCCGGACAATCCACAGATTGCACAAGGCATCCCAGCCGCAACCGAACTTGGATACAGTCAGTACCACCTCGCAGTAGCGGGTGGGTGCGCAGCCTGTTGTGAGGATCAATTCTCTAACTGCGCACCCACCCGCTACCGCGAGGTGGTACTGACTGTATCCAAGTTCGAAACTCAAAACGTTGCCAGCAAAACAAGAAGTTGTTCGTTTGTTACACACCTTACGCCGAATCCGCATATTACAAACTGATCTTCCCGTGCAGAGCACGCTTGAAAACCTATGTAATCGGTGATGATTGAATGAAGACATCCGATTCCAACTATGAACCAAAAATTCTAGCCCATTGCCTCAACTCTCAGCTAGAATCAGCCCGCCTTTCTAATGCTCAAACAAGTCAACGTCATCCACGCTGGATAACGAGCGTTCATGAGTCCACAAATCCTTCCGGGTAGAACAATAGGTCGGTATGAAATCCGTTCGCAAATCGGTACCGGCGGGATGGGTGAAGTTTATCTCGCGCGAGATACGGAACTCGATCGGATGGTGGCTCTCAAAATTCTGCCCACTGCAGTTGCCGCAGACCAGCAACGTATGCGCCGCTTTGTGCAAGAGGCCAAATCAGCGTCGAGCCTCAATCACCAGAACATAATCACCATCTACGAAATTGGCGAAGCAGACTCTACTCGTTTTATCGCCACTGAATTTGTTGAAGGCATCACTCTCCGCCAGCACATGAAGCGAGGGCGGCTTGCGTTAGGCGAAGTATTTGAAATCGGAATCCAGGTCGCCTCGGGTCTCGCAGCCGCACATGAAGCCGGGATCGTTCATCGAGACATCAAGCCCGAAAACATAATGCTGAGAAGCCGAGATGGCTTCGTAAAAGTACTTGACTTCGGTCTCGTCAAGCTTACTGAAGCAGCTGCAAATCCCACCGACACCGAAGCTCCAACGCGAGCGCTTGTAAACACCGACGCCGGCACTGTGATGGGTACCGTCGTCTACATGTCGCCCGAACAAGCACGCGGGAAACAAGTTGATGCACGCACCGATATCTGGAGCCTGGGTGTAATCCTGTACGAGATGGTCACCGGTTCGACTCCTTTTAGTGGTGAAAGCTCAGCTGACGTGATCGCTGCCATAGTTAAGAGCGAACCGCCTCCTATCTCCAGGATTGCTCCTGACACGCCTGAAAAGCTCACCGAGATCATCTTTAAAGCTCTAGAGAAAAATGTCGACGACAGGTACCAGACCATCAAGGATCTGTTAGTGGATTTGCGCCGTTTGAAGAAACGACTTGATTTCGAATCGGAGGTGGAACGGTCAGCAACTACCGATGGACCTCACTCAATTCACGATTCACTCGCTGCTACTACTATCGTCCCGACCGCGTCTCAAACTTTTTCCACGGATTCCGTCCGACCAACATCAAGTGCGGAATACATCGTTAGTGAAATCAAGCGACACAAAGCAGGTGTTTCGGTAGTTGCGATGGGTCTTTTGATAGTTGCTGCTGCTGCTGTATTTATCTGGATCAAATTCTTTTCCGTTCCGAAACCGACAGTTGCTCGCTCCATGAAGATCACGAAACTCACGAGCGGTGGTAGCGTAAATGGTGTGACTATAGATGGCAGTACTTCAATCTCACCGGATGGAAAGTATGTAGTCTTCACTCTAATCGATGCCGGAAAAGTGAGTATATGGGTGAGACAACTCGCAACCGGCAACGATGTGCAGATCGTGCCTCCCATCCTGGGCGGTAACAATGGGACCACAATCTCTAAAGACGGAGAGTATGTTTATTACGTTATGCGGACTCCAGACGATACTGACCGCGCGCTTTACCAGGTAGGGATCCTGGGTGGCACGCCTCGAAGGATACTCGAACGCGTTCGCGGTCCAATCAGCTTTTCGCCTGATGGCTCGCAGTTCACATTTGTCCGTTCGTTTCCAAATCAGGAAGGTGACGCGCTAATGGTTGCCAATACTGACGGGAGTAATGAACAAACTTTGACAATCCGTAAAGGTAACGAATGGTTTAGCTCGTCTGGTCCAGCGTGGTCACCTGATGGAAATACAATCGCGTGTTCAGCAGGGGCTGACAGCGGCGGCACCATGTACACGACAGTGATCGGTTATTCGTTAAGAGATAAATCGTTGAAGCCCCTGACCTCTTATAAGTGGAGCGGTGAAACGCGCCGCCTGTTATGGTTGCCTGATGGAAAGGGGATAATCGTCCCGGCTCAGTCAACGGGCCAGTTTCTCAGTCGCGCGCAGCTTTACCTGCTCTCTCAGCCAGCAGGCGAAGTAACACGCATAACAAACGACCTTAACGGTTACGGTAACGTAAGTCTGGGATTGACGGCCGACGGAAACACTATCGTCACTGTTCAAAGCGTTCCATCGGTACAGCTTTGGACCACGAATTTAGGAGAACCATCAAACCGCGCGGTTCAGATCTCTCGCGGCGAAATTGACGGCTCTGAGGGCGTGGAATGGATGGGCAACAATCAAATCGTTTTTCAGAGTCAGATCGGAGAACAGACTGAGTTTTCGGCAGGTAACGCAGATGGCTCTGGTGTCAAACGCCTCATCAGTGAGAAAGAGACTCTTATTCACCCTTCAGCTTCTCCTGATGGGAAGTACATCTATTTTTCATTTATGCGCAGCGGTACATTTCACATCTGGCGCATAAATGTGGATGGAACGAACTTGAAGCAGATGACGACGGGTGAGTTCGCAGATTTTTATCCTATATCCTCGCCGGATGGTCAATGGATACTTTTCACTTCGTTACGTTCGGGAAAGGAATGTTTATGGCGAATGCCCGCAGACGGTGGAGATGCGATACAGGTTACCAATAGACAATCCGCCCCGGGTGTCTATTCGGCAGATGGGAAATTCATCGCTGCCGGATATGCTTCGACCGAAGGCAGAGCCGGTCTCAAGCTTGGAATTTTTTCGGCTGAGGGTGGAGAACCGATTAAATTGATCGACGTCAATCAGGCCGATCTGTTTGCCGGTCTGGCCTGGACGGCCGACGAAAAGTTTGTGATCTACAATTCAGTTCAAAACGGCGTCGCAAATCTCTGGAAACAACCAATTGATGGAGGACGTCCCCAGCAAATTACAAACTTCACGTCCGATTTGATCTACTCCTTTGCGCTTTCTCCAGACCGCAAGCGTCTGGTGCTGTCTCGCGGTCATGCAACTCTTGATCTGGTTCTTATCAAAGACTTTCATTGAATCGTCCTAAGAAACTCTGATTAAGTACGCCAGGCTGTTAGCCTGTCGTGTTTGCTCACCACCGTGTCGCTCAAGACCGCCGACAGGCTAACAGCCTGTCGTACTTTGCCAACTACTTCTGCACGGACAACGAATCCAGAAGTTCATAACGAGCACGCACTTTCTCACGTTCGGCACGCGTGTCGACATCGATGATCATTCTTTGGTCCTCGGCGTAAGTTGGCCACGCAGGTACGGCGGGACTGTTCGGATTTCCAGTCTTGATAAAGTTCGCAAAGAACTCCTGCATCACTTTCGATAATTTGTAATCGTCCGGCGTCCAGGCAAAGACTTTATTCAGATCCAGATTTCCCATCGCGTATTCAATCTCAGCCGAGTGATCAGCACCACGAGGAGCCAGACCAGTGGCAGGAGCAGGACGTGGGCGGGAGTAGAGGTAATAGTAAGTTGGCTTGCCGCCGGTTTTGGTAGAAAGGTCGATCCACTTCCAGGTGCTATAGCTGATGAAGCGATCGCTCGCCAGATCCTGGGCCGCATCCATCACTTCCGTTTCCGTTGCTGCTGAATACAAATTGAAAACTTGAGCAGCCTTGTCGCCATAGAGTCTCTGAAGTGCTTTCCGATAATTCTCAACTGTAGGTGCCTCGCGGCCGAGGATAGCCTGGTAGGAGCCTTCTGCGGAATTTGATCCCGCCAGCAAGGGAACGTGTGCTTGTTCTCCCGCGGCGTAAATTTCGAAGGGTGGCTTCGGGAAGAAGTAACCATCAACCGTCGGAGTTGGCCAGGGAAACCCGGGTTTCGCAGTTGCCTGGAGAATTTCCTCCGCAGACTTCGCGCGAAGTGCCGTCAATGAATCCGCACCGACGCTGGTCGCGAACTTCACTCCATTCTTTTCCGCCTCTTCGAGCGGCAGGGCTGAAAGTGTCCCCAGCAACGATCCACTCTCGCCAATCGAACCAGCGATCAGATTCTTCGACAGTGGTGAACACATTTGCGCGCTCACCGAAACTGAACCGGCTGACTCACCCGCGATAGTGACTCGCTTCGGATCTCCGCCAAAGCCGGCGATATTTTGCTGTACCCAACGCAATGCTGCGGTTTGGTCCAACAGTCCATAGTTGCCCGAAGCGTGATTGGGAGAGCTGCGAGACAACTCCGGATGCGCGAAAAAGCCAAACACGTCTAATCGATAGTTCACCGTCAGGGCAACGATTCCCTTGCGAGCCATGCTTGCGCCTTCGTATCGCGGCTCTGATCCGTCTCCGGCCTTGAAGCCTCCACCGTAAAAATAGACAAGAACCGGGAGCTTTTCTTTTGCGGATTTAGCCGGCGTCCACACGTTCAGATAGAGACAGTCTTCACTCATGCCATTGGAGCGAAAAACCATGTCGCTGAAGATTGGCCGTTGCATGCACCGCGGACCGAAGCGATCCGCCTTGTAGGTTCCCTTCCAGCCTTTGACCGGTTGGGGAGGTTGCCATCGCAACTCGCCGACTGGCGGCGCCGCAAAGGGAAGACCTTTGAATATTCTGAGTCCCGTCTTGTCTGTGGTTCCTTCAACTGCGCCATTCGCAGTCTTCACCTTTGTTTGAGCGTCGGCGGTGCCATGCGTGAACAACAGCATCAAGATGATTATGGAAAGGCGGGCCTCTCGAGGGTTCATGCAAATATGCCTTTCATCAAAGAGGAATTGTTACTTCATTTCCAAGGAAGAATACGTCCAACGAGCGTTCTGGGCCAAATCTGAGCTGAGGAATAGCTACTGCTGCGGGTAAGCGTCTCCAGCAAAGCCTGATGGACTGGACTAAACTTTATGGTCAAGCCAAGGGACTGATTAGTAGTGTTCAGCGCGGTAGCAGAAAAGCATGATCCACAAAATCCAACCGTACTCCTTGAACAAGTTGGCGGGTGAGTCTTGGGACGGAGTAATTGTACACCATGGCCATGAGGGATGTGGGAAAAACCGTCGGCGGCTTTGCCGCACTCCTTGCGGAAAGCCTCCGGCTTTCCGGCAAGTCCCTCTAATAGTCTGAGGCTACGCCTCGCATTTTCCAAATAAGTAAGTTAACCTCCCTTCACAAGCTGTACCACTACTCACATTGAAAGGATGCACCTCATGTTTCGCATCTCCAAAGACTCGCCTGCTTACTATCTAACTTCGGTCGCAAAAGATCGCTTGCCAGTGTTTCGGAAAGACAACATCAAAGAAATCGCCTGCAAAGCGATAGACGAGGCAAGGACCTCAGCTGGTTTTCTCCTCTTTGCTTTTGCCGTGATGCCTGACCATCTGCACACGATTGTCGGCTCTGAACTGAAGCCGTCGAAAGTACTCCAGTTCATTAACGGGATAATTAGTCGTCGGGTAATTCAGTTTTTGAAGGACGAAAGTCATCAGCGATCGCTTGAGAAGTTGCGGCACGAAAACATGCGGCGTAACTATCGTTACTCACTTTGGGATCACCATCCGAACGCAAAGTTGCTAACGAGTGAAGAAGTGTTTTTGCAGAAGGTGAGATATGTTCATCAGAATCCGGTGCGCGCAGGGTTGGTTGAGTTTGCCGAAGACTATGGATTTTCCAGTGCGCGGATTTGGGCGAGGCGGCCGTCAGCGGATGAGCCGTTGTCGGTGGATATTGATCAGATTCAGTGGTATTCGCGGCGGTGAGGCGTAGCCTCAACCTTCTCAAATGTCGACTCGGAAAGCCGGAGGCTTTCCGCAAGGGATGCGGCGCAGCCGAAGAGGCCGAGCCTCATATCTCTGGTCCCAGTTGGTCGGAAAGCCGGAGGCTTTCCGCAAGGGATGCGGCGCAGCCGAAGAGGCGGAGCCTCACATCTCTGGTCCCAGTTGGTCGGAAAGCCGGAGGCTTTCCGCAAGGGATGCGGCAGAGCCGAAGAGGCGTAGCCTCAAATTCTTTCAGGCATTGGCCGGAAAGCCGGAGGCTTTCCGCAAGGGGTGCGGCGCAGCCGAAGAGGCGGAGCCTCAAATTCTTTCAGGCATTGGTCGGAAAGCCGGAGGCTTTCCGCAAGGAATGCGGCGCAGCCGAAGAGGCGTAGCCTCAAATTCTTTCAGGCATTGGTCAGAAAGCCGGAGGCTCTCCGCAAGGGATGCGGCGGAACCGCTGGTCTCCAAACTTACACAGAGTAGCTGTGTAATCGGCGTAATCTGGGGATACACCGTCACTCTTTGTTTTGACGATTATGCTTCGTTATGCTTGTGCCGGAAAATTCTTCAGGAAGGAAAGTGTGAGTATCAATGGAACCAAGAATTGATTACTTAAAGTCGGCGCGTGGCGCGTACCACGCCATGTTAGGGATTGAGCATTACTTGCAACAATCCGGATTGGAAGAGTCGCTGCAGAACTTGATCAAGTTGCGCGTGTCGCAAGTCAACGGCTGCGCATATTGCATCGACATGCACTGGAAAGATCTCCGGGCAGCGGGTGAATCAGAACAAAGACTCTATGGGCTTGATGCGTGGGAGGAGTCTCCTTACTACACGGATCGCGAACGCGCAGCTCTGGCGTGGGCGGAGTCAGTCACCAACATTCAAGAAGGCCATGTCCCTGATGCCGTGTTTGAACGTGTCAAAGAGTTCTTCAACGAGAAGGAGCTTGCAGATCTGACGCTGGCAGTGACGGCGATCAATTCATGGAATCGTCTGAGCATTGCAGCACGAACAGTTCCCGGCACGTATCAGCCGGTTAAGAAACAAGGCGCGTAGCTCGTCATTTGTGGGGTGGCCGTCCGCGACGATCACCCCACTGGCAAATTAAGATCGTGCCTTACTGTATGTAGCACGGAACTACTGATCGCCTTCCATGAACCTTACTATCGCAGAGACAACCTTCGTTACAACCTCACGATCTGTCGGGAAGTAGTGGGTATGGCTCGGGAGGAGCACTAAGTGTGCGCCGGGGATGATGGATGCCAATAGTCGTCCTTCATCTGCACTGACAGCCATATCATCACGGCTGTGAATTACAAGTGTTGGAAGCGTCAAGTTTCGGTATAGCTCACTACCATCGCCGCGTGTATGGAGTGACTGATGGTAGCGTGCTGCAGTGTCGGGGTCTGCTGAAGCACGCTGCATTTCGTTGAAGTAAGCGATCAGTTTCGGATCTGCATCGGGTCGGAAGAAAGCACTTGTGAAGACCTGTCTAAAAGCTGGCGTATCTCGACCCCAGCCTTTTCTTATCAAAATAATAAGCGCCTCATCTTCTTCCGGGTCGTATCCTGGCCGCGCTCGTGCACCACGACAGTAAGCACCATAAAGAATGAGATGACTAATCTGTTCGGGATGCAGCGAAGCGTACGTGGCCGATGTCCAACCTCCTTCTGATATTCCCAACAGAATCGCTTTTTTTGCTCCAACTGCCGTGAGGACTGCTTCCAGATCAAGCTGGCGGGTCTCTTCGGTAAACTCCCCGGCAAATTTGTCTGACAGACCTGTGCCTCGACCGTCGTAACGAAGGACAGTAAAACTTTCTGCCAGGCTTTCCCAGAAGTGCCTCAGGTCGGGCCACTCCCACTCCATCTCAAGGTGGGTGAAGTGGCCCAACACCCGTACGAGAAAGGGCCCATTCCCCATAACGGAATAGGCTAAGTGAACACCGTCTGAGGTGGCGCAATATCGGATGTCTTGCTGCTTGAGCGAAATGCTGAAATCAGTTGATATCTTTCTCGTTGGCCCTTCCGACGGCGGAGACGGTCCGTCCGCGAAGCTTCGTCGCAGCACTTCCGCCAATTCACGACCATTTTGAAACCGGCGAGCAGGGTTTGTCTCGAGGCAGCGCTCAACGATCGCAACGATCGGATCTGGCAAATCTCTTCGCAAGTGCTGTAAAGGTGTGTGTTCACCAACCATGATGGCACTCAATACTGCGCCCGGGCCATTACCTTTGAAAGGCCGTTCCCCACTCAAAAGTTCATAAGCCAGGATACCGAATGAGAAGATGTCGGATGTTGGTCCTAGATCGTCACCTCTTGCTTGCTCCGGGGACATGTAAGCAACTGTCCCTATCGTGCCGGCTGTCAGAATCTCGTCTCGTTCCGCTTCACGAAACTTCGCCAGTCCAAAATCAACAACTTTCGTCTGGCCATCATTCGATATCAATACGTTTGAGGGCTTTATGTCGCGGTGGATGATTCCTTGATTGTGCGCAGCCCCGAGGGCCTCCGCGACTGACAATGCTGTGCGTTGGAAATCCTGAATCGACAGCGGATGCGGAAACGACGGATCGCTGAGTGCTCTGCCGTTGATCCATTCAAGAACGAGAAAGGGACCCTCAGCAATTTCATCGATATCATGGATGGTCACGATATTTGGATGACTTAAGGCCGCGAGTGATCTCGCCTCGCGCAGGAGCCGTTCATTGAGTTCGGGATTGTGATCACCAACGTGCGTAACAAATTTTAGTGCGACGTTGCGATTGAGTTTCGTATCCAGCGCGCGATACACGACTCCCATTCCGCCCTGGCCCGCTTTTCCCAGGACACGAAACCGTCGAAAAAGATCGCCAGCATTCAAATGCATAGACTCGAAAAGAATATCACTAAGCGCGCCGTCACTGGAGGATGAACCGCTGTTGGTTGATATTGATCAGATTTAGTGGTATTCGCGACAGTGAGGCGTAGCCTCAAGCATTTGGGGGACAACGATCGGAAAGCCGGAGGCTTTCCGCAAGGTATGCGGCCTGAGCCGCAGGTAAGCCGGTGAGGCCGCTCACTCGTATCGCAGCGCAATTAGAGGATCCACTTTTGTCGCGCGGCGGGCGGGAACTAAGGAGGCCAGCAAGGCGACTAAGAACAAAACTATGGGAACGAAGATGAAGGTTGCCAGGTCAGTCGCTGTCACACCGAACAATAAACTAGACATCACACGCGTCGCTGCATAGGCGCCAACAAGGCCCAGTACAGCTCCGAAGAACACTAAGGACATTGCGTTGCGTAGGACCAATTTCAAGACATCCTTCATCTGCGCTCCCAGCGCCATACGAATCCCAATCTCCTGTGTGCGTTGCGCGACCGCGTACGACGTGACTCCGTAAATGCCCAACGCTGCCAACAAGAGTGCGGCGACTCCGAACACTCCGAAGATCACCAGACTGAAGCGTTGACTATCAAGCGATGAAGAATAGATCTGGTCCAGTGTCCGAAACTTTAACGGCAATTGGGGATCGAGTCCTTTGACCACTTCTCGCATCGATTGCACAAGCGCAGATGTCTCAACCTGACCCCGCGCCACGACAGTGTAATTCGACGACGGCAATCGTTGCAGGGCATTACCGTAAACGGTTGGCACTGGCGGCTGGTCCACGCCATAGTCATGCACATCTCCCACTACTCCAACGACGTGCAACAGTCGGAGGTCACCGTCCATGTTTCCAAACTGAATCGTCTGACCAATGGGATCCTCATTTGGCCAATACTTCTGAACCAGTGACTGGCTAACAACTGCCGCATGAGGTGAGTTAGGCACGTCGGCAGCCTCGAACATGCGACCACGCAGCAACGGAATATTCAACGCGGCGAAGTATCCCGAGGTGGCCAGTCGATAGTCTGCGTTTCCCTTCTTTGCAGGATTGTTATCAATCAGGAAGGTTCCATCTGGCCCTCCACCGGTCAGTGGCAACTCACTAATGACGCCGCTCGCCGTCACACCCGGAGTCGAGCCTAGTCGCTCAAGGAGTTGTTTCTGAAAGAGGCTCTGACGCTCTTCGTCGGCGCTCAGTTGAGTATTCGCGTCTGGAGCGATCCCTTGCTCCATTAAACGCGAGTACGACCGCATAAATTGTTTGTAGCGCTGTTCATCAACGCGCGGACTCGGAAGTGATAAGTCCATTGCAATTGCTCTTTCAGTCCGAAACCCGGGATCGATCTGTAGCAATCGATAAAAACTCCTGGCCAACAATCCCGCGCAAATCATTAAGACCAACGTCAGCGCCGTTTGTGCAACGACCAGCAAACTTCGTAAATGCCGTCCCGCAAATCCACGGGCGCCGGTGCCTGTCTCTCTAAGACTTTTCTCCAGATCTCTTACTGAAAAACGAAGCAACGGAACAAATCCGAGCACTGTCGCTATCAACAGCGAAAGAGCAAACGTGAATGCTATTGCTCGCAAATCCACTCCGATCTCGCTCACGCGCGGCAAGGCCTGTCGATTTAGACTCAACAGCAGTTTCACTCCCCAAAATGAAAACACCGCACCAAGTGCGCCGGCTGTAAGAACCAACAGCAGGTTCTCAATAATGAATTGGCGAGCAAGTCGAACGCGTGTCGCGCCGAGCGCAGCGCGGACCGCGAAATCACGTTGCCGTGTTGTCGCCTGGGCCAACAGAAGATTCGCAACGTTGACGCAAGCTACGACCAGCAGGAACCCAACGGCCACGAGAATCATGATGAGTGGATTGCGCACGTTCCCGACCATGTATTCCTGTTGGGGAATGAGTGCGACATCGATAGCATTCATATCCTTGCCGTTTTCCTGCTTGAGCTGTCTCCAAATATCACGCACTTCAACCCGCGCTTTTTCAGTTGAAACGTTCGCACGCGTTCGCGCGATGACACTCCAGTTATGGGCGGATCGTGAAACTTCGGCTGGAAACATCTCTCGTGGTACCCAAACCTCCGCGCTCTGCGGAAATCCGAGTCCCAGAGGCATGACGCCGACAACCGCGACGTTCTTGTCCATCACTTGCAACGTTGTTCCAGACAAATCTGGTTTAGCTCCAAGCAAGCGTTGCCAGAACCCATAACTGACCACAGCGGCGGGAACACTGCCCGCGCGACTTTCATCAGGCGTAAACACACGTCCTACAATTGGTGCGACGCCGAGCACATTAAAGAAGTCCGCTGAGACAGCGTATGTGAGTGCACGAACTGGTTCGCTACCTCCGGTCACCGTTGTTAGCGAACCGCTGTATTGAGCGAATCCGGCAAATGAGTGGTTGCGGGCGCGCAGGTCGAGGAAATTTGGTTCGGCAAAGGCCATTCGTCCACCACGTTCGTTAACCTCTCGAAGCTGCACTAGTTGTTCAGCATGCGGGTACGCCAAAGGTCGCAACAACACACCATCAACGACACTAAAGATGGCTGTGGACGCTCCAATTCCGAGGGCAAGTGTCAAAATTGCGATGAGCGTGAAACCCGGCCGTTTGCGAAGACTGCGAAGACCAACTCGAATGTCTTTGAATATCATAGAGGTTGCCTCAACTGACGGACGCGTGCGCGGAGAAAACTGTTAACAAACTACTTTTCTTTCTTAACACCGCGAGAAATGAATTTGTGGCGTCGACGAGCTTTGCACAAAGAGCGAAAATCCCACCCACGGCAGTGGGTGGATGCGTTCAAGTCCTGTCTACAAAGCGACGCTACCAGCACACATCGAAATCCTCCACACTGCCGTGTGGGGGATTCCCAGATCTTTGACTGAGTGATTCCATGTAGAAAGGACTTGAATACACCACCCACTGCCCTGGGTGGATTTTCGCTCTTTGTGCAAATCCGCGTCGAAGAACAAGTCGGGAAGGTGGCCCTCATTGGAATCAGGTGTAGTGTTGACTAGCGTAGCGGGCAAGCCTACCCCTACTTGTTCTTTCCAAGCTTATTTCCAAGCAGGACACAGGTTTGTTTTGATTGAATCTGGGCAATGGGCGTAATCTGCGGTCATGAGTATGAAACTTATCGCCTTGGTCTTGCTTTTGTTATTCGCGACTCCAAACGCAGTTGTCCGGCAAACACCGAAGAAGCTTCCGGGTTTCACGCGTTTCCTATTACTCGAACAATCCTCAGAGACCTCGGCCAACGTCAGCATCGGCGATCTGAACGGCGATGGGTTTCCAGATCTGGTCCTCGCAAAAGGGAGACATTGGCCATTAATCGATCGAGTGCTGTTGAATGATGGTCATGGAAGATTTCCGAACCCGCACAATCTCGGCGATGTCGCTGACCGTTCTTACTCAGTGACGCTCGCCGATATTGACCGCGACGGAGATCTCGATGTCGTAGTCGGCAACGATGCGCCCGATCCAAAGCGGGTCTATGCGAATGACGGGAAAGGAGATTTTCATTTACTCTCGACCTTTGGACGCCCTGAATGGCCCACGCGCCTGGCGACCACCGCTGACGTAAATGGCGATGGTCTGCCCGACATACTTGTAGCGAATCGTGCTGCTGATCTCAAAGGCCCGAACTACGTTTGCTTCAACAAAGGCAAAGGACAGTTTGATGCCGACTGTTTTGCCTTCTCTCATGAAAATGCAACGACGATTACGCCCGCAGATGTAAATGGTGATGGCTTTGTCGATCTGATTGTGCCGCATCGCGACGGTGGACAGAGTTATGTGTACATCAATGATGGCAAGGGCGGACTTGCGAAGCGTATTCCATTTGGACCTGCCGATTCGCAGATTCGTGTTTCAAAAGCGGCTGACCTGAACCACGACGGACTCATGGACATCGTAGCGATAGACGAACGACGTGGGGCATTTATCTTCTTTGGTGAAAAAGGCACGACGTTTTCGCAAGCTGTGCCGATCACGGCAACGAAAGGTGTGACGCCTTATGCACTGACTATCGGAGACCTGAACGGTGACGGCGCAATTGATGTTGTCATAGGCAACGTCGAAGCACCTTCTGTGGTCTATTTCAACGATGGCTCGGGCCGGACTTTCACGTCAGTCACGTTTGGCGATAACAAAGGGACGGTTTATGGATTCGCGATCGGTGATTTGGATGGCGACGGTTCGCAAGACATTGCTGTGGCCCGATCTGATGCGCCGAATGTTGTGTATTTTGGTGGATTGGCAGCCGCCCCACATTGATAGTTATTGTGATTTACTCTGAAGGACGCTTTAAGGATACGCGTGCAATCGCCACAGAGGATCACTCTTACTATTGAATGCGTGTGACGTGTGCGGCCGACGCCAGCCAGCGACCGTCCCGCTTGACGAATGTCATGGTGAACCGCAGGTTGTAGTTTATTGACTGACCTTGTCCATCGTGTCCTTTAACATGAACCACTCCTGTCAATAGACCGAGATCACTTTCTACGCGTGTCTTTAACTCAGAAGATTCAATGCTGTCTAAATTCAACGTGCTGTTTTTAATACCGGCCAGCCAATCCGCCTTAGTTTGAAGTGCACCGTTCTGTGCATTAACAAACGTAAAATCATCGGTGAGGTTGCGCTCAAACCAGCTCGCGTCTCTTGTTCTACCGGCCTCGTTCCACTCTTCGTCGATTAAGAGCAGGTTAGTCGAATCGTCGAGAGGATGATTTGCAAGGCTCACCACTTGCCAACGACCGCCTCGCTTCTCGAGGAAGTGAACGCCACGCGAATAGAAAGTTTGCTGTCTACCATTCTCCATCGTTGTAACAACACTGCGGTGCGTGATAGTCGCCGTGCTTGCTGTACAGGCGATGATGAAATGATCCGCCGTAACCTTCGCGGCATTTTGCGGGTTGGCTTTGTCGCGCGCCGCTGACTTAACCGCTGCCTCGATAATTTCATTCTTGTTTGCAGGACCGGTGAACGAGGTCCGCGTGTAATCGTCGGCGTAGACATTTTCGAGATAGACGCGGTCGCCACGCGCGTTGGCCTCGGTCCAGCCATGATCAAATGCCTCGAGTGCTTTCCTGTCTGTTTCACTACATTGGCCAAGAGCGCCCGTCGTTGAGATGACAAGCAAGAGCGCTGCCGCAAATATTGACCTCATGATGAGTCTCCTTTCGTTTATCCTGGGCGCAGGCGAGTTTCGGAGATCTACATTTCTTAACAGGTGCATTTGTGACGAAGCGGCAGGTAGATGGTGCGAAAAGAATGTATCCGCAGATTACGCAGATGTCCGATACTTTAGCTTGTCGTAACGCGAACAACACGAACGATCGTTGGAATCGAGGGGGTTTGGTTGTTAACGTCACGACAAGCTAAAGCATATCGGACATCTGCGTAGTCTGTGGATGCTAGTTATTTTCAAGCGCCCTCAATGCGAGTCCTTTGGCCACGGTTGTTAGTTCTTCACCGCCTCTCAGCTTGTCAGCACCAAAGGTTCTGGCAAAGAAACGCCGCACGTACGGGACGAAAGACGATCCACCTGTGAGGAAGACACTTCCTATATCGCTGTAGTTCACGTTGTATTTTGTGAAAAGCGTCTTCACGCTTGAGGCGATGTTTTGAACGTCATCCTGAATCCACGACTCGAACCGCCAACGTTCAAGGTTGTCAGTGATGTGTACCGAAGCATGTTCAAATATGAATTCGGCCTCTTCCCAGACAGTCAGGTGAACTTTTGCTTGCTCGACAGACCGATAAAGAGCGTAGCCTAAGTTTTCGCTGATGATGTGAATCAGCGCAGCGACCTTTTCTGGTTCCGAAGCCTGACTCTTTACTTCACGCAGCACCATCATCGTTTTGGGCTCCTTAAGAAGAAAGGTGCGGTGCCAACTCGAAAGCTGCGAAAACAACCAAACAGGGACAGGCAGCTCCTTACCTAGCGACACATAGTGCGATCCCAAACCAAGCTTTGGCGCCACAAGTTGCATCATGATCCTGCTGTCGAACGTGTCGCCCGCGATGGCAACACCTGAGGTCCCAATTACTGGATTACGACCTTCAAGTTTTCGGCCGGGACCCAGATGGGCGAGAGTGAAATCACTCGTGCCCCCGCCAAAGTCTCCTATTAATACCAGCTCATCGTGATCCAATTGTGTTTCGTATTGATATGCTGCGGCGACTGGCTCCAGTTCAAACGTAACTTCAGAAAAGCCAGCCAACTCAGCAGCTATTCTCAACCGGTCGAGTGCTAACTTTTCATCTGTTTCGTTCTCAGCTCCTGCGAAGCGAACCGGCCGACCGAGTACGACAGTCTTAGCCTCAACACCAAATTCTTCTATTACAGCCGTTCGTAGTCTGCGCAAAATGATCGCGATCAAATCTTCAAGCGTGTAGTAGCGACCGTTGATTTGTGTGGCTGTGAACAGACGACTGGCCAGATAGGATTTGATGGAAAGAATGAGCCGCCCCTTTGTGTCGGCATCAAGATACGAGCTTATTGCTTCCGGGCCAGCTTTCGTTTCGGGCTTTTGTGAAGATGTGCGGTCTCTATGGGGAAAGTAAAGGATTGATCGAAAGCTGGTCTGATCGCCAAAGCGAGCAAGCACCGCTTCGTCACCCGGCGCGGCGACCGCAATAGCGCTGTTGGTTGTACCGAAATCCAGGCCGATAACTTGGTGCATATCGGAAAGAATCTTATCCGGAGATCCGCCAGTTTCGCAGATTTGATGAAAAAATGGCCAAAATTCGACGACGGCAGTCCTTGTCTTATCGCTTATGGCCCAGCGATTGTCCAATCGAATCTGAAGTGTTACTCTTTGCTCACCTTTCCCCGGAAGAAGCCCCCTCTTAGTAATTTCTTACTCTCAGAGAACAAGCATATGTTTATACGGGCGCATTTGCCGATTCCGGCTCCTCGTCTCCATAAGCTCGCACCATTCTGTGGTGTGCTCGGCGTTATTTGTTTAGTCCTCATTACAGCGATATCTACTCCCGCACAAACACCATCACTGAGCGTTAGTGATGTCACCGTAAACGAGGGCGATCCGGGGTTTTTTAATCAGGGAAGAGTTTTTGTCACTCTATCCGCTCCCAGTCTGCAAACGGTGCAGGTCACAGTTTCAACGCAACCCCATACAGCCACCGATCCCGCTGATTATGTGGGCGGGTCGATAGTTTTGACCATTCCACCAGGTGGCACCTCAGCGTTCGTGGATATCGCGACCAAGGGTGACAACGATGTTGAAGGAACCGAGGATTTCTTCCTGAATCTGAGCAATCCCCTGAACGCAACAATCGCTCGAGGTCAGGGCGTTTTCACAATTATCGATGACGACGCACTTCTGCTTCTTACCGAACAAGGTGTACAGCGTGCAGCGGCACTTGATTCAGTTACATATGTTCGAGACCCTTTTCCAATTGCCAACGCCTTCAATTTCAGCTCAGATCAAACAACTCGAATAACAGTGCTTGGAATCGGCTTGAAAACAGCTGCGGGAGAAACGGTGCCTGTAGTTACCGCTACGGCGGAAGATTCTGTAGGAACCATAAGACCGCTTACCGTTGAATATGTTGGAAAAGTTCCCACCACTGACTGGCTGTGGCAGGTGATCCTGAAATTAAACAATCAATTAACAGGAGACGTTAAGGTGAGGATCACGGTGCATGGGATAACCAGCAATTTTGTGCTTGTGGGCGTGAAGCCATAGCGAGCGTTGGCTGAGGTCTAGCGGTGAAATAATCAAAAATCATCGTGCTGGGACCGCAAGCGTCCCCACCTGCGCCCGTAGACAAGAACCAACTCCATTTCCACAAGCGGCTCCAAAGCAATCTTCCTGGTTAGGCTGGGCACGGGCAGGCGAGGACGTCTGCGATCCCAGCACGATGGGTCTCTGATCATTTTCACTGTTCTGCCGTGTGTGGGATCCACATCATCCACTTCCATCGTTATAATCTCGTGTATGAAACCAAAGGATCCGCTTGCCACTTCAGGACTGCCTCCGATCAACTCGAATGATCAAGAAAACAATCAGTTGGTGGAGCAGAGTCAGGAAGTCGAGTCGAAGTATTTGATCCTTGTCGCCGACGATTCTGCGGACAGTGCAGCAATGATTAGCCTTTACCTTCAACACCAGGGTTACCGGGTGCTCACTGCAGGCAATGGCGAAGATGCAATCAAAATAGCCGGCCGAACCTTACCCAATCTGATCCTGATGGACATCAGCATGCCCACGCTGGATGGGCTCGGTGCCACACGACGGATTCGTGAAGATGAAATCCTGCGAGATATTCCGATAATTGCAATCACCGCTTTTGGCACGGAGGGCTTTCAGCGCGCAGCGTACGATGTTGGAGTTTCAGGTTACTTAACCAAACCGATTGACCTGGACCGCATGTGCCACCTCATTGCACATCTGCTCTCACCAACTGGATCAGGAAGCCTGGCGTCTTAGCTTTGATCCTCAGAGCTGACAATTAATGAGCCGTCTTGCCATCAAAGCACTGCTATCGGTTTTCATTCTCGCGATTGTAATGGGCGGGATCATATTCATCGCCGCCGGCACAGTTCATTACTGGGAGGCTTGGGTATATCTGGCGATCTTCACAGTTGCGTCAGTGCTAACCACAGTCTATCTAATCAGGAACGACCCGGAACTTCTTCAACGTCGGATGCGTGGTGGCCCAATAGCAGAGAGACGACCAACCCAACGAGTCATCATGATCTTCACGTCGCTGGCGTTTTTGGGACTGTTGCTTGTCCCTGCGCTTGATCGTCGCCTGAGGGGGACGACAACTCCGGTTTACATCGTGATGACCGGAGACTTTCTCGTTGCAATTGGCTTTTATTTCATCTGCCGCGTGTACCGTGAAAACACGTACACATCAGCAACCATTGAGGTGGCAGCTGATCAAAAGGTGATCGATACCGGTCCCTATTCACTGGTCCGACACCCAATGTACGCAAGTGCGTTGCTCTATTTACTGGGGACTCCGCTCTCGCTCGGTTCTTACCGGGGATTAGTTCCGTTCGTTTTTGTTATTCCGTTTCTACTGTGGCGTCTCGTTGACGAAGAGAAAATGCTAGCGAGAGAGCTTGCTGGATATCGTGAGTATCAGCAACGAGTTCGATATCGATTAGTGCCGGGGGTGTGGTGAGTGTAGCAGGGGCACGGGCGGGGGCAGGAGCAGGAGCAGGAGCAGCAGCAGCAGCAGCAGCAGCAGCAGCAAAGGCTAATCACTGGCAAACGCGCGGTAAAGCCTTTAGGATGCGATTGTTTTTGGATGGGGTGGGTAGGCTTTAGCCGGTGGTCCTTCAATCTCCCAGCTACAAACAACCGCCTGAGTCCGCGACACCACCAGGCTTTAGCCGGTGGTCCTTCAACCTCTCAGCTACAACAACCGCCTGAGTCCCCGACACCACCAGGCTTTAGCCGGTGGTCCTTCAACCTCTCAGCTACAACAACCGCCTGAGTCGGCGACACCACCAGGCTTTAGCCGGTGGTCCTTCAATTTCCCGCTACCAACCGCTCTCCTGAAGGTTGTGGTGGTGTCTATGGTTTGTCGGTGTTTGCTAACTGAGAAGTTGAAGCCACCACCGGCTAAAGCCTGGTGGTGTCGTAAACGTTCAATCGAGTTGTTGGTAGCGTGAAAATTGAGAGACCACCGGCTAAAGCCTGGTGGTGTCTTCGTGGTTAGCTTCCCTCGGATCCACTAAACCCGGCACTGACATCCTCACGTATATGCTACGCTTGGCTCACCGATCGTGAGTTCAGTTTCACCAAATGACGTTCCTTTGCCGCCGCCAGTTCGTGATGCTTCGGCCTGGTACGGTCCGGATCTCGCAGCAAGGACTGATTGGATTGAGCATCTGTCGGAAAGCGAGATTGCTGAAGTTGAAACCGCAGTCCGGCGATTCTGCCACTCTCCCACTCGCCAGCTCGCCGATGCCACAGCACTGACAACCGCAACCGTTCCCCTTCCCAGTCTCGCCCCGCGTCTACAGAAGTTACTCGAAGAAGTCCTGAATGGCCGTGGCTTTGTACTAATAAAAGGACTTCCTACTTCACGCTGGTCCAAACGAGAAGCCGCAATTTCCTTTCTTATCATTGGAACTCACCTTGGCAACCTGCGGATGCAGAACGCTGAAGGACACTTGCTTGGTCATGTCAAAGATCTCGGGCTCTCGAGCGATGATCCGAACACCCGCATTTATCAAACACGCGAACGACAGACACACCATACCGACTCATGTGACGTTGTAGGTCTTCTGTGTTTGCAGACAGCTAAATCGGGCGGTTTGTCGAGTCTTGTCTCTTCAACAACAATTTTCAATGAGATGCGCCGGCGCCGGCCGGACTTACTCAGTGTGTTACTCCAACCAATTGAAACGGATCGGCGTGGTGAGGTTCCCGAAGGTAGCAAGCCATATTTCAACATCCCCGTCTTCAACTATTACGACGGATTAGTTTCTTCCATCTATCAAAGACAATACATTGAATCGGCGCGACGCTTTGCAGGAGTTGCACCGCTAAGTCCTAAACAAATCGAGGCGCTCGATCTGCTCGACCAACTGGCAAACGATCCGCAAATGAACCTGATGATGGAACTGCAACCGGGTGATATTCAGCTCGTGCACAACCACACGATACTTCACGATCGAACGGCGTTCGAAGATTACGACGAGCCTGACCGTAAGCGTCATCTGCTGCGTCTGTGGCTCGCGCCTTTCAACGCGCGCTCACTTCCCAGGGTTTACGCTGAGCGCTTTGGATCGATTACGCCAGGCGATCGCGGAGGTGTGGCCGTCCCAGGATCGAACGGCACGATAGTATTCATGTCCGATATGCTTTAGCTTGTCGTGACGCAACCAACTGTGACCTGAGTTTCCAGGCGATCGCGGAATCTTTGGGCCTGGTCGGTTCTGTCACGATAAGCTAAAGCATATCGAACATGAGTGAAGGCCTCAGTCGAGAAATCCGTAAGTGGCAGCTGGTTGCTTTACTGATCAATGTAACAGTCGGCGCCGGTATCCTGAAACTCCCGTCGGATGTGCAAAGGACGGTAGGAAATTACAGTCTGCTGGCCTTCGTCGTTTGCGCTTTGATCATTGGGCTAATCGCACTCTGCTTCGCTGAAGTAGGCAGCAGATTTAGTGGCACTGGTGGACCGTACCTCTACGCACGAGAAACGTTTGGAGCAACGCCGGCTTTTTTGGTTGGGTGGTTGATGTGGTTGACGAGACTCGCTGGTTTCGCCACCCTTGTGCAGGTCTTCGTCGCCTACCTCGGTTATTTCTGGCCCGCGGCTGAAGCCGGCGTCCCACGCGCTGCCATCATCACAGGCCTCGTTGTTGTACTCACCGTTATCAATCTACTTGGAGTCAAACAGTCAGCGCGCACAAGCGACGTATTGACTATTACCAAACTAATCCCGCTGCTGTTATTTATTGCCATCGGCTTGTTGTTTATTAACGCGTCCCGATTCACCCTCACGGCAGCACCAACTTTCGGATCGTTTACCTCGGCCGTATTTGTGCTCGTCTATGTGTTCTCCGGGTTCGAAGCAGTACTCATCAACTCCGGTGAAGTACGACAGCCGCAGAGCGCGATACCGTTTGCATTGATTGTGGCATTGAGTGTGGCAGTTGTCCTGTTCCTATTAATTCAAATTGTCTGCATTGGTGTATTGCCCGACTTAGCAAACTCGCCGCGGCCACTCGCAGACGCCAGCTACATTTTTTTAGGTTCGGCGGGACCGGTAATCATCTCAGCCGGTGCGCTAATCTCAATCTTCGGAACGCTGAATGTGATTATGCTCGGCTGTACACGTCTCCCCTTCGCGATGGCGACGCAACATCAACTACCAGCACCGCTGGCTCGCGTTCACAAGCGATTTCGTACGCCTCACATATCCATTCTGACTTGTGCGGTTGCGGCACTGCTAATCGCATTACCAGGGACGTTTATTTATGCGGTGAAGATTACGGTTATCACGAGAGTGATTGTCTACGCGAGTACGTGTGCTTCTCTTCCGATTCTTCGGCGACGTAAAAGTTTTACAGAGTCGTCGTCATTCAAAGTGCCGGCCGGAATACCAATCTCGATCATTTGCGTAGCTATTTGTTTTTGGTTACTGGTGAGCAGTGACTGGCCTGAGGCCCGCGACGTGTCTATAGCAATAGTCGCTGGCTTGATTGTCTATGGGCTGACGTGGATCGTGTCGAATTCGCGCCACGGAGCCGACAGTAAACCATCCGCAGAATACACAGATTACGCCGATTGATGAGCAGATATGGCGTAACAACTAAGACCCACGCAGCAAACCCGAAAATACTTTTCAGCGGCGGAGCAAAATCAATATCCCCGCGAGTACTGCCAACACCGCCAGCACAGTTGTGAACGTGGGCGACATCCGCACATTTGTCAGCGGCAAGAGTCCCGTCAGGATCAACCAAATACCAAGCAGTAACATTCCGAGATTTTTGCCTGCCAAACTGTTTGTAAGTGCCATTGGTCCCTCCTAAGCATCGGCTTTTAAGGACGATATTCTAAAAGTCGCGCTTCAAAGAGATGGTCTTAGTTCAGCAAAAGTAAAATATTTCTTTCGAAACTAACAATAGAAAACGCAAGCTCGCCGGTAGTGTTCTTGACGAAGAAGTGGCTCGTCGAGCATAGCCCGGCGAAACCAATCGAGAGACGGGTTCGCCAGTGGACCGTCAAGTCCGTGGGAGAGGTGTTGGTCTAGTCGGACAATTAACACTGCCCTCACTCGATGTCGAGCGGGTTGTTGAAGAGTACTGTGAGCTTAACACTGCCGTGGCCCGCTTGTGGAAAGCCCGTTGCGCTACGGTTGCCAGGATCGAGGTTAGAAGCTGTATCATCCGGCGGAAAGATGACGAGTGAAGTAAGAAAATCGAGAATCTTAGACTGTTCATCGGGTGAAAGTGCTGCAAAAGCATCACGCGCTCCGAGAGCTTCACCACCATGGCGGAGAATCACTTCTCTCAGATTAATACTTCGCCCATCATGTCCGTATGGAGCAGTCGTACCTACACCCCAAAGCGGCGTTGTCAAAAACATCCTTCTGATCGTGCCATCGTAGTTTCTCTCATAGAACGAGGAGCCCAGATCGTGTCGCTTCAAGTCAGTGAATATGTTCTTGACAAGGAACGAGTGTTGCGCGGCTCGCTTCAGAGTCGGGAAGCCACTTCCGTCGTCTTCTTGCGTGAAGAGCGGGCTGGCAGTCGCGAAGAGATTATTAAAGATCCCATTCGTTGAGTCATAGACCGTTTCCAGATCAGCCACGCGACGGTCGCGATTGATTTGCAGATCGGGGATATGACATTGACTGCATCCAATATCCTGGAACTTTTGACGACCTGTGATTACACCAGGTGTCTGCTCGTACGTGGCGGGCTTGAAATAATTGAGCAGGTAGAACTCCATGAAATCTACGATGCTGGTTGGTATCTCGTTCGACACGCCGTCACCATCAGGATCCTCGAATGTGTTCGCGGCGGGCGGCGCTTCGATCTGATCCTTAGTTCCATCTAGTACCATTCCGGAAGGAGAAATCATTCTGCGCCCGTCGTGTGCTGCGGCGAGTTCCGGATCAACTGCCTGAAGTCCCATCTCAGCGTTCCAGGCACCGACAATAAATTCGCGAATGGAGATCGTCCCGCCATGAGCGAAAAACGGACGGACCCGCAGATCGGTATCCACCCCCGTAACCGCTGAAGTGTCGACTTTGACTTCGTTGCCATGGCGTCCGGCTGTGATAGTGCCATAACTGATTCCTTTGCTGATTAGTGCTTTGGTCACGGGTTGATTCGATCGATTACGCTGCGCTTCGTCTATCGCCTGTTGACGGATAGCGCGCAGATCAGTGGTGATTTCGTCAGCCAACATCTCCTTCAGACCCAGGCCAAATAGATGTGGTGCATCACGACTATCGGGCCTCGTAACCACGTCACCACCTGACCCGGCAGCGCCTCGAGGTCGGCCGTGACAGCCGGCGCAGCTGTCAACCAAACCGGCACCAATTGCCAGACTCGTTTCAATGTTCCCCGTGCCATCCCCAAAGAGGGGCCCGATTCCTTGCAGTCTTGTGTACTTGCGCTGAAAGAGTTGTCGTCCGCGGCGAATGGCACGGAAGGGATCGCGATTGATGATGAACAGAGACGAATCCAAAGTCGACAAGTCTCCACGGCCAGCCCCTGCCTGCTGGGCGAAAGATTTGTTGATTCCTGCTCCGGCGGTATTGGGAGTTACGGTCTTATCGGGAAGTTGTGCGTGACCAGATGGGGTGAGCCAAGCGATGATGCTCAAGCACACCAAGCCGACAACGAGCGGGAAAATTTGTGCGTGCGGTTTCGCTTTCATATAGAGTTCCTTTCCGATGAAAGACTGTCAGGTCCTTCTACTGATTAAGGCGGGAACCGTGCGAGAAAGCTGCCACGGCGCAGGATATTTTTGGAGCAAGTAGGAGCCTGTGATAATTTCTGCGGTGGTAGTTGAATAGAGGGTCTATGGAGACGCGCTCGCCGAAGGAGATTACGCGGCTTCTTGTTGCTTGGGGCGACGGCGACCAGACTGCCCTCGAAGAGCTCACCCCCCTGATTTACGAGGAGCTGCACCGCCTCGCGCACCGCTACATGGGTAGCGAACGACCAGGCCACACGCTGCAAACCACAGCGCTGGTGAATGAAGCTTATGTGCGTCTCATAGACTGGAAGAACGTGCAATGGCAGAATCGTGCACACTTCTTCGGCGTCTCCGCACAGCTCATGAGGCGGATCCTGGTTGATTTCGCGCGCTCGCGCGGGTATCAGAAGCGCGGTGGCGGCGTTAACGCAGTGACTCTCGACAACGCAGCCTTCGTCTCAGACCAAAAAGGGCCAGACTTGCTAGCACTGGACGAAGCTCTTTTGTCGCTTGCCGAATTAGATCCCCGACAAAGCAAGGTCGTCGAGTTGCGTTTCTTCGGTGGCCTAACAAATGAGGAAGCAGCCGAGGTCTTGAAGGTTTCAGTGCGCACTGTGAGACGTGACTGGAGCTTCGCGCGTTCCTGGCTACACCGGGAACTCGTAAATCGTAAATCGTGAATCGTGATCGAGCGGCTCAGGAAACACGAATCACATATTGCAACTCACGATTGACGATTCACGATTCACGATTCAGACTATGACGCCCGCACGCCATCGGCAAATTACTGAGTTGTATCACGCTGCTTTGGAGGTTGGCCCGGAAGATCGCGCCAGGTTCCTCGAACGGGAGTGTGCTGACGACATCGCGTTGCGCCTCGAGGTCGAGTCGCTATTGGCCTCCTGCGAGCAGGCACCGGACTTCATCTCCACACCTGCGTTCGAAGTGGCTGCTGAGTTACTTGCGAGACAGACTGATGATTTGATCGGTCAGATGATTGCTCGCTACCGAGTTGTTTCGCTACTCGGCGCCGGCGGCATGGGCCAGGTTTATCTGGCGGATGACACAATCCTGGGCCGCCAGGTTGCTCTAAAACTTCTTCCTGAACACTTCACACATGATAAGCATCAGGTGAAACGTTTCCGCCAGGAGGCCCGAGCCGCATCCGCCCTCAATCATCCAAACATCCTCACCGTTCACGAAGTTGGACAACTAAACACCACCGAGTTCATCGCCACCGAGTACGTCCAGGGCGAGACGTTGCGCGAGCGGCTAACTCATCCATTTCGGTTGCGCGAAACACTCGACATCGCCGTACAGGTTGCCGATGCTCTCGTCGCTGCCCACGAGGCAGGAATCATTCATCGCGACATTAAGCCTGAGAACATCATGTTGCGGCGCGATGGCTACGTGAAAGTCCTCGACTTCGGCTTGGCCAAACTACTTGAGAACTTTATCGGCCCACTCGGCTCTGAGCTCTCGACTCAGCCCGGCATGGTGAGAGGCACAATCCCGTACATGTCGCCTGAACAGGCACGAGGCTTACCTGTCGACGCACGTGCAGATCTATGGAGCCTCGGTGTCGTTCTGTACGAGATGGTCTGCGGTCGGTGTCCGTTCTCCGCTGCGACAGTGAGCGACACTCTGGTTGCAATCCTGGAACGAGAGCCGCCTTCGCTCCTCGTCGTCAGGCCCGAAACGCCGGCAGAGCTCGATCGAATCGTGATGAAGACGTTGACGAAAGAACGCGACGAGCGTTACCAAAATGCAAAGGACCTGGCAATTGATCTCAGGCGGCTCAGGCGTCAACTCGACGTCGACGCCGAGATTGAGCGCTCGCACCCATCAGGTTCAGTCTCTCAAAGGCCCACTACTCCACTAAAAACGGCGGACACCAGGTTGATTACGCCACGCACAAGTGAGGGCGGAGCCACCCTTGGAACGTCGAGCGTCGAGTACGTTTTCAAAGGAATCGCAAAGCACAGGACCAAAGCAACACTAGTCGGCGTGGTTCTGGTGATTCTAGTAGGTGTACTTGGTTATCGCATTTACCAGTCACTTAAGCCGGCTGCCCTTCCCGCCACGGCCTTTCAGACGACAAAGATGACGCGCCTCACTGCCTCGGGTAACGTGACCAATGGTGCTATTTCACCCGATGGGAAATACGCGGTGTATGTTGAGGACAACAAGAAGCAGCAGAGCCTCTGGCTCAGACAGATTGCAACGGGGAGCACAGCGCAACTTGTACCAGCGGCAGCTGTCAGCTACTCGGGTCTCACCTTCTCCAATGACAGCAACTACGTCTATTACGCAACCAGCGTGACGAACGAGCAGTTCGGTTCCCTTTATCAAGTACCGTCGCTAGGTGGTGCCGCCAAGAGAATTGCCGAACATGTTGATAGCGCCATCACTTTCTCGCCTGATGGGTCTCGCTTTGCTTTTCTGCGGGCAAATCCAGGTCAGGGAGAAACAGCTATTCTTACGATGAACAATGATGGCAGTGGCGAGCGCACGCTCGCCGTCCGAAAGATGCCGGACTTTTTCTGGTACGAAGGACTCATCAGAATTTCCTGGTCACCAGATAGCAAGCTTGTTGCTTGTGCAGCCGTTAGTACTGATAATCAGGGTCAATACTTCACTGTCGTGGGAGTGTCGGTAGAAGACGGTTCACAGAAGGCTCTCACTGCCCGACAATGGCCCGCGATTTATCAGGTCTCATGGTTGTCTGATGGCAGCGGTCTACTGATGGTAGCGAAAGAGACCGAGGTCTCGCCGTCCCAACTTTGGTTTCTCTCGTATCCTGGTGGTGAGGCACGGAGAATCACAAATGATTTGAACCATTATGCTGATGTAAGCCTTACAGCAAACTCAAACACTCTCGTCACACTTCAATCAAGCCGCAACTCGAATATATGGATCGCACCCGAGGGAGATGCACAACGTGTCAGCCAGATTACTTTCGGGACCGCCGATAGTTCGCTCGGTCTGGCATGGAGTCCCGACGGAAGAATCTTCTATCAATCAGACAAGACGGGAAAGCCGGAGATCTGGGTGATGAATGCGGATGGAAGTAATCAACAGCAGCTAACGCAGGAGGGCTCTAATTATCGTCCAGCAATTTCTTTGGCGGGCAATGCCGTCGTCTGGCACTCGTTCCGCAATGGTAAGTCCAATCTCTGGCGCATGGACCTTGATGGCGGCAACGCAAGGCAGCTAACAAATTGTAAACAGTGTCTATTTCCTGATATCTCGCCGGATGGGAAATGGGTGGTCTACGCTTCTCCTGATGCTGGTGATATCACCCTGTGGAAGATCCCAATCGACGGTGGAAAGGCTGTCCAGCTAAGTGCCATACCGGCGAACCTTCCAACAATTTCGCCAGATGGAAACTGGATCGCCAGTTTCTATTTCGATCAAAACGCGAATCCGGATGTCGGCATTATGGTCTTGCCGTTTTCAGGTGGGAAACCGTCGATTCGATTCAAGGCAATTCCAGACGCAATCAATGGTTTTGCTCTTCACTGGTCACCGGACGGCCTTGGTGTGCTTTACTTCGATCAAGAGCTTTCGAACATATTGACTCAACCACTCAAGGGGGGAAAGCCTAATCAATTAACCAGGTTTCAAGGTGAACAACTGTTCAATTTCGCCTGGTCGCACGATGGCAAAAGGCTTGCACTCGCACGCGGAAGAGTTGCGGACGACTTAGTTCTCATCACTGACACTCGCTAGTTTAGATATTAAGAAATAAGAAAAGCCCGCTCGATAAAACTTTCGAGCGGGCTTTTTAAAATAATCCCGGCGACTTCCTACTCTCCCACGCAGTTACCCGCGCAGTACCATCGGCTCCAACAGGCTTAACTTCCGTGTTCGGGATGGGAACGGGTGTGACCCTGTCGACAAAATCACCGGAAAACTTTTTCGAGATCTCAAATTCAAGATCTCAGATTTCAGATGAAAAAAAATCGAAAGTGACTGTTTCTTGGCTAGTCTTACGTGCAAGCCATAACTTACTCGAACGTTCGGCAATCTCTGAGATCTGACATTTGAGATCTGAGATCTTTGTTGCTTGAGTAAATTTTATGGTCAAGCCAAGGGACTGATTAGTAGTGGTTAACTAAATACATTACTGCACTTACATATCCACCCTATTAACCTCGTGGTCTACAAGGAGTCTCACTGGCAGGTCTAATCTCGGGTCTGGCTTCACGCTTAGATGCATTCAGCGTTTATCCATGCTCCACTTAGCTACCGAGCGCTACGGCTGGCGCCATAACTCGTACACTAGAGGTGGATCCATCCCGGTCCTCTCGTACTAAGGACAGATTCCCTCAAACCTGCTCCGCCCACACCAGATAGGGACCGAACTGTCTCGCGACGTTCTAAACCCAGCTCACGTACCGCTTTAATTGGCGAACAGCCAAACCCTTGGGACCTTCTTCAGCCCCAGGATGCGATGAGCCGACATCGAGGTGCCAAACCCTGCCGTCGATGTGAACTCTTGGGCAGGATCAGCCTGTTATCCCCGGCGTACCTTTTATCCGTTGAGCGACGGC